>Ga0187810_10000096_pt1 | contig 40582 bp, 53 predicted proteins | sample NC_wetland_sal_i_9_FD_132963 | JGI IMG/M metagenome (GOLD analysis project Ga0187810, IMG submission 132963) | Wetland sediment microbial communities from Neuse River Estuary, North Carolina, USA - ASW_5 | ecosystem: Environmental > Aquatic > Freshwater > Wetlands > Sediment | place: USA: North...
TCTCGACGGCGGGAAGATGATCTGGACGCTGGTCAAGATTCCGCAAGAGATGCTGATTCTCGGCAAGGACCTTCACAAAATCTATCTGCTGTTCACTACGCGGCACGACGGCAAGGGCTCCGCGATCGCAAAGATCGTGGAAGAGCGCGTGGTCTGCCACAACACTCTGGACATGGCACTGCGCGAAGGCGGAACCTATTGCCGCGTCGGTCACTTCGGCAACACGAAGGGGAAACTGGACGGCGCCCGCAAGCTGATGTCGTCGGTCACCGGCCAGGTGCAGAGTCTTGAGCAGAAACTAAACATCTTGGCTCAGCGCAAGCTGGATAAGAAAACCTTCCTCGCGGTCCTCGACGCGCTCTATCCTCCCTCGAAGGTCGAAGTCGAAGCGCGCAGCGCAGCGGCTCAGGCACACGCGACAATCCGCGAGAACAAGCTGGCAGAGATCGCTGGTCTGTTCGAGTCGAATGACAAGAACGCCTTCCCGGAGATTCGCGGCACAGCCTACAATCTGCTGAACGCCGTAATCGAGTACACAGACCATCATGCCGGGACCGATGCAGCGCGATCGAAGTCAGCTTTGTTCGGTGCGGGCAGCGATCTCAAGCAGGACGCACTGGAAGTCATTCTCGAAACGACGGCAGGCGCAAAGGAAGTCAACACGAAGATCGTGTCGAAGCCGATGGCGGCGAGCATCCTCGATGACGTCGTGGAGACGACTTCGACGCGCAAGACGAGCAAGGCGCGGGCGTAACTTTCCTCACAAAGCCGGGAGCGGCGAAACCGCTCCCGCAGCAATTCCAAAAGCGCGGAGGATCAAATGACATTCAGCAAGTATCAGAAAGCGATCTTCGCATTCGTTAAAGTCGGCAAGGGCAACGCCAACATCGAAGCGGTCGCCGGTTCGGGCAAAACCTTTTCAATCGTCGAAGCGGCAAAGTACGTCCCCGTAACGGCGAAATCAGTGTTTCTCGCCTTCAACAAAAACATTGCGGACGAATTGCAGCGCAAGCTTCCGGCACACGTCAAAGCGATGACCACGCACTCGCTCTGCTTTCGAGCCATGAATGCAGGCGCTCCTAGGCTCAAAGTCGAAGGCGAGAGATTGAGCAAGCTAATGGAAGACGTCCTCAGCTTTCCGGAGAAACAGCAATTGCGCGGGCAAATCCGGAAACTGGTCGGTATTGCCAAAGCTAACGGGCTCGTTCCCAAGTCGGCGGCAGGCATGGCCACGGGGTTGGTCGATGACAACGACGAATTCTGGTCGGACGCCATCGGCAATTACTCCATCGAATTCGATAACGCTTGGCAGGAAGAAGCGGCAGTCTCCCGCACAAAGGAACTGCTCAAACTGTCAATCGAGAACCGCGATAACGCCATTGACTTCGATGATATGTTGTGGCTCCCGATTGTGCTCAAGATGGGCTTCCCTAAGTTCGATTGGATTTTCGTCGATGAGGCACAAGACCTGTCCCCGATACAGCACGAGATCTTGCGACGAATTGCCAAACCAGATTCGCACATTATCGCAGTAGGTGACCCGTTCCAGAGCATCTACCGCTTCCGGTCGGCAGCGTCGGATTCGATGGCACGGCTGGCGGCAATCACAGGCGCGAAAACTTTGCCGCTGTCAATCTGCTATCGTTGCGCGAGGAGCATCGTTGCGGAAGCAAAGCGAATCGTGCCGCATATCGAGGCGGCAGACGATGCAGAGGAAGGTATCGTGAATCACTCGCTGTCCGAAACGAATCAGCTTGCGGCCTTCACGTCGGACGCGGCCGTGCTCTGTCCCTACAACGCGCCACTGATTCAGGCGGCCTACATGTTTATCCGCAACAAAGTGGCTTGCCGAATTCTCGGCAAGGAGATCGGTGCAGGCCTCGTTAAGCTGGTGCGAAGGCTGGAACGCGACGGAGCCGGCAACGTCAAACAATTGGAAGCCGCATTGGAGAATTACTACCATGAGGAGTGGGACCGTCTGGAAGGCAAAGAATCACGGCAGGCAGCGCTTACGGATAAAGTCGAAACGCTAGGCGTTTTTCTCTCGGAGTTGGCGCCCGGGGAATCGGTAGACCGCCTGGTCCGAGAAATCGAGATGCTGTTCGTCGACAAGAATTGCGGGATGCTGACGCTTTCGACGGTGCACAAAAGCAAGGGACTCGAATACGACAAGGTGTTTTTTCTGGACTCGCATCTCTTGCACGGAGACATGCGCAAAGGAAAGAAGCTACACCCGGAAGAAACTCAACAACGCCGAAATCTTCTATATGTCGGAATTACAAGGGCAAGGCGCGAGCTCGTGTTCATCACTAGCGACGACTTAAAGCGGCTAAAATAAGCCTTGCGAACAGCAAGGCGTTACATGTATTCTAATCGCAGTTCACTTTCACACGGTCGAAGGACCGAGACAGGAGACAGGAGCAAAATGACACAAACAACGAACGTGATCCCAGAGGAAGCCCACTTATTCTACAAGCAGGGAAGCAGCGACAAGGTCTACTCTCTCTGCATGGCGCAATGCGAAACTGGCTGGACCGTCTTGGCGACATGGGGCCGAAGGGGCTCTACGCTTTCCGTCGAAGCCAAGATCGAACGCGCCGAATATGAAGCAGCCAAGAAAATCTACGATCGCGTGCTGCGCGAGAAGCTGGCGAAGGGCTACAAGCCCGTCGAGGAAGAAGCCACGACTAAGAAAGAGCCAGCGACGACACGCCGCCCGGTATCAAAGGACGTGCTCTTCTCGGCGGAGCTACTTACGCGCATCGACGAACGCGAAGCACTGGCATATATGCGCAACCCGCGTTACTGGTTTCAACTTAAACGCGATGGCGTGCGACTCACGATCTCCGCAGAGAAGATCGACAAGACCTTCGACATCTTCGGGTACAACAAACTTGGGCAGCGGGTGCAACTGGACCCAGCGCTGTACAAGGCGGTCGAGGCGCTCTGCGATCTCTATAACGTCAAGCAGTTGCTGATGGATGGCGAATGGGAATCGAGCGGCTACCACGCCTGGGACCTGCTCGAAATGAATTCCGACTTGCGCGACTTCGAGTATCAATATCGTTTTGAAACTCTGGAGACGTTACTGAAAGACGTGCGCAAGATGTTTTATCTCGTTCGCTGCGCCAAAACGACAACCGAAAAGGAAATCCTGGTCGGCAAGGCAAAGGTCAATCGGGCAGAGGGCATTTGCGTGAAAGATATTCGCGCACGCTACTGCGGCGGTCGCAACGGCCAGCACCTGAAATGGAAGTTTGAATCTACAGGCTCGTTCATCGTCGGCCCTAAGCCTAAGCGCAAAGCGAATGACGGTCATCGCAGCGTGGCGCTCTACATCGTGGATAAGAAGCCGGGTGGCGAGCGGTGGGCTTCGGGCGCAGACTTTGCTAAGCCCTTCGGCCTGCGCTTTGTGGCGACGGTCAAGATCGCGGACAAGTACGAAGTGCCGTTGATCGGGGCAATCGCAGAAATCAGATACCTTTACGCGCATCCAGGCGGCGGCATCGTGCAACCGTGCTACTTTGGCGTGACGCGGAAAGATGTCCGGATGGAAGACTGCGTGGCAGAGCAGCTACGCTACAAACAGGAAAGCGAGGAAGCGGCAGCATGACGGATGAACGATTCAACGAACTACTGAACGGCCCATTGGCTCACCCAATGATGCCGTTCATGATTACGCGATTGTCTCTCGCACTAAAGGCGGTCGTGGACGCGACTGGCAAAGCTGGCGAGGATGCGCTAGAGGCACACTGCTGGGAGCGACAATCGCTGGACGATCATCATCAGGACGCGGACGGTCCTGGCGATCCGGTTTACTGAACCAGCGCGGCCTGCGCCGCGCGAGAAGCCAAACGACGGACGGGCTCACTGAGTATTCCGGCCATGTCGGGCAGTGACGCTTTTAGACGTGAATTGGCTTCTCAGCGGAGCGCAGCCTGAGCAAGCGGCTCCAGAAACGAGGACAAACGAATGGCAAAGAAAGCGGCAGCACCGAAAGGCAACGTACCGAAGTCGGCAATTAAGCCGGAAGCGATTGTCGAAGCCGAAGGCAAGAACGGGCGTACGACCTGGACGGGCGCACTGGTATCGGGCATGATCTCGATCCCGGTGGCGCTCTATGCGGCAGCGCGTGGCGAGACGGTCAGCTTCAACATGATTCACGCGCAATGCAAATCGAAGGTCAAGCAGGCGGGCTACTACTGCCCGTGCTGCGTCGAAGTCGAAGTGCTCAAGACTTTTACGCACACGATTCCCACAGAAAAACCAGATGACAAACCGCAGAATGTGGAGTACGTTGCTGGCACGCGAGCCATCATGTCAGCGGACGACGCCAACGTCTATGCAATGAAGAAGCAGGTCGCCGTGACCGAGAACCTGGCCATGCTCGACAAAGAGCAAATCGTCAAAGGTTATGAGTATAAGGACGGCGCATTCGTCGTGCTCACGCCCGAGGAGATCAAAGCACAGAAGCCGGAGTCGGGCAGCAACATCGAAATCAGCGGCTTCGTGGATGCGGACTCGATCAATCCGTTGTACTTCGAATCGAGTTACTATCTGGCGCCGGATAAGGAAATTTCGAACAAGTCGTATTCGGTCTTGCGGCAGGGCATGATCGAGAACAACGTCGCGGCAGTGGGCAAGGTCTGCATTCGCCAGTCGGAGAACGTGATCTTCATTCTGCCGCATCAGGACGGCGGGATGGTGGCTTACACTGCTTTCCTTTGCGATGAGATCCGGCAGATTCACTTCATGCCGGCAAAGCCAGTCACTCCCGCGGAGCTCGCGGCAGTGTCGAACTACATCACGGCACTCAAGCAGCCGCTGGATATGTCAATCTACAAAGACGAGTATCGCGCTCGGCTCTACGCACTGATCGAGGCGAAGCAGAAGGGCGAGACGGTCACGATTCCGGAAGCACCCAAGGCGAAGCCGGTGCAATCGGAGAACGTCATCGAAATGTTCCAGGCCTCAGCGGTGGCGGCGAAGATGCGCCGAGAAAAGAAGAGCGCCTAAATTACCGTGCGGCAGCGTGGAAGGGCACGCTCGATAATGTTGACGAGTGCGAAACGGTCGCGGCTTCGGATGGCGGCAACGTCATCGAACGAGGGAAGCTCAGGAGAAGCGCGAGGACTTCATGTTCCTGTATGTGGGCCGTTCAACAATGGACAGCAGCGTCCGGTAGGGTCAATTCGCCGTCTCAGTGTCACGGATTGATCGCCGTTGCTGGGTTGAGAAACAGCACTAGCCGGTGTCGAGTCCGGCCCGCACGGTACCAACTTTAGAGGAGAATACATGAAACGCTTTGGATTCTTGCTCGTTGTCATGCTGGCCGCTACACTTACTCGCGCGGCCGACGTGTCGTGCCAGTTGCCCAAGAAGGCACTGGTCGACGGCTTCACTTACACTTGCGACAACGCAGAACAGCAGATCGTCTGGGGAGTGATCTACTATCAGAAGCAGCTCTGGGTCAGCGTAATCTATCCGGACAGCGGCTTGGTCGCGCACGTCCCGGCCGTTTTTCGCAATTACAGGCAGGACTTTTACAGCACTGAACCTCCAGAACAAGTGCTGCACTTATGGCTCACAAAGGATGCTACGGGACAATGGATTACGCTTCTCGGGCAATGAGAACGGCGCGGCGAGGTTGCCGCGCGAGACAGTGTGTCGGCGTGATCGCAACTCACGCGACTGGCGAACGGGCTAACGCAGTTGCCCGAGATAGCAACTCAGCGTTAGGAGAGACAACCGAAGCGCAGAGCGGACACCCGAATTGACGGGAGATAGGGGACCGGATGCCGAATCGCGCAAGCGGAGCGGCATTGTAAGCAACCGGATAATACGGCCACTGAGGGAGCTGTGGCGATTAAGTTGCGCCTATCACAAACTGTGCCGCTGATGCCAAGTCACACTGTTTCGCGGGGCAACCAGCCTCGGAGGACAAAGTATGAAGCATCGAGTAAAGGTGGAGTTCATAAAATACTACGAAGATGTCACGCAGGCCCAGGCGGTAACGATGGCAACTCAGATCTTGCCATACGATACGCACAGCATTCGCACGGAATGCTGGACGCTAAAGGACACGATCAAACCGATCGCGCCGATTGTTGTGCCGACAATCACCCAGGTGCCGGATGCACCGACAAAACCATTGCCGGTCAGGCCCGAACCGGATGCCCACATGTGACGCTGGCTTGCTGCACGTACCAGTGGACGCGCGGGCGGGCTCATTACCCTCCCGCGCGAGATTCAAAGGAGCGACATGGCGGAGACTTTGATCACAGACGGCTGTTATGTGGCGCAGGCGGTGACTCAGCAGTGTCGCGGTTGCGGCTGCGAAATGCTGCGCGTATGCTGCGTACGGATCGGCGCTACGATCCCGGCAGCAGATTGGGACGTGTGCTCGGACTGCGCGAAAGACGCAGCCAACGCAGATGCACCGTCGCGGCTCGATCGCTGCATGTTCTACTTAATGGGTGGGCTATCGCTCTGCGGCTGGTATGTCATGGGTCGGATGGCCTGGGAGCATTTCGTCGCACAATGAGAAAAGTCCACGGCGTGGACTCGGCCTGTGGAAAACTTTACAAAGGAGGCAGGAAATGGCAAAGAAACGGACGGTTCCAAGCTACATACGCAGTTGGGTCGTAGAGATGATCGGCGGGGCAACAAAATCACTTACAGATTCGATTGCGGTTCGGAAACGGACTTTCGACGAAATGATGAACACTGGCAATAGTCCGGAGCAGCTCAAGGGCTGGTTGGACAACTACATCGAAGGCTACTTCCGCGGCGTCACTGGCGAAGGCGTAGATAGGTACGTGGATGATCGGGCGCGGGCGATCATCAAAGCCGCAATCAAGGAGTGTCCGACCTACGGATTCGTGATTCGTCGCTGTATGGCTGCGTCGCTGATACTTGCGCTGCTGGCAGGCTTCGCAGGCGCATACGTGGAGCAGCGTTATCACGAGCGCTGGATGGCGGCGCATCAGACGAGCAGGATTGAATCGTCGGCTGGCGTGGTCGCTAGCACGGTTAACACGCTGCCGTCATGCAGTAAGTCTGGGATATCGGAATCAGAACCTTGCATGGTCACAACCGACCCGACCGGAGTTGTCGCAGGAACGCAGTACACGAACATCACGGCGGGAACCGCGACAACCATCATGCCTCGCTTAACTCAGCCTTCAACGCGTGACAGAAGTCAAGGTCATGTCGAACTCTCTGGCGATTTAACCGGCAGTTCTGGCCGTTCGACATACGAAATTCGGCAAGGCGAAACGCGGCACATAGTAGAACAAAGTGGCATGAAGTATCGAATGGCTCAGCCGATAAACTGGCACTACCTCGACTTGGAGACAACAGAGACATGCTGGCTCATGATCTACGCAGACGGCGAGCACGTAATTGAAGGCACGATGCCGGCGAACTGGAGCCGCACAGTGCCCTATCAGCACGACGCAGCGGTGCGCACCGGCTGTCCTGGCAAAGTGACGTACTGGATCGACTACAATCCAGTGAAGCCGAAGAACCAGGCAACGAGCCCGGCGGTGGAGCTCGTAACATTCGGTATAAAGTGAACGACGAAATGGATTATCGGTGCGATCTCTTTAAGGAACGCGTCGGCTATCGCGGACAAAAGTATGAGCACTCGTGCTTTGACGTCGATGAGGACCGCAGGCGCGTACTCGGTTGGAGCAACACAAAGGATGACCCAGTCTTCATGGCAATGGTTCAACATCGACCGGGATGGAGCGAATATCAATGCTTGGAACTGAGCAGCGAACCAACAAGGTAACGGTGCGCGTGAAGGACACGTGTCCTCTGGCTAACTCGAGCGGCCGCTATCTTCAGGAAGCGTGGGATGCGCTGCGTGGTAAGCCTATTATCTTGCTGCGACCTATACCGGAAGCAGAGGTAGAAGCAGATGATCGTTGCGGTTCGGAATATTGGCAGATTGCGCTGACCGATGCAGTTCAACAAGCAAAATCATTATCGGATTATCGAGCCAGCGACCCAAACTTCTGCATCTGCCGTCATTGCTTGGAGATTGGCGACTAGAAATCTTCTTGACTTCCACAGTCCCCGCGTTATAGTTCTTCCAGATCAGCCTTCACAATTTGGCGATAAAGCGCCCGCGCCCTAAGAAGGCCTTTCAACGCGCAAGTGTGAACGCAACAAAGCACGCCCTCGCATTCCCCAAAACTATGAGAAACACACGCTTCATGGTAAGTGTGCGCTCGTGTGTGACAGGAGAACATCTTCGATACGTCACGCAACGAGAAGCCCGGGCATTGTGCGGTGAAGACTTCGCCGGCAATGCGTTGGATGCCGTAGAACCGAAAGCGGTTCGCATTACACGGAAGAAGGAAACGCTGAAGGACATTCGCTTGCTGCATCCTGAAGGAACCGGCGCTAACAGTCGCGCCTCGATCTCCGCACGCGAATCAGAAACGAACGCACTCGTAGAGATCGGGCTGGCGATCGACGGCGCTACGCGGATCAGCAGGATGGAAGCGATCAGCGATAAGATTGCAAACTGGTCCCGCGCTTCAGAGGACAATAGGTCGGTCACGATCACGCCTGCCGGGATCATCGGATTGACGGAGGTCTGCGTTTGAGATGTACGCGATCTGCGGACTACTCGCTTTCTACGCTGTCGTTTATGGCCTTCCGCTTTGGCTTTGTACGCGGCTCGGCAAGCCCAACCATTTAATTCGCTGCAAGTTCTGTCTGCAAAGATTCCGCAAGCATCAAGTCTGCTGGAGCGAACGCAACGTCGCGAGAAAGTGTGAGGCGGAGTTGTAACGGAGGCACGATGTACGGTCACTTCACTATGAGGCATCAGCGTGACGCACAGCGAACCGAAGGGCGGTGGCACGCGCATTCTGGCCGAAATTATTGTCGGATTAGTGATTCTTGGATCGACGTACATCTGGGATCATTCCGGAGAACATGCTAGACAAGCCCAGAAAATCGACGACAGGCTCGCTGCAATCGAGCAGAAACAGGCCGAGTTCGAAAAGCAAATGGCTCTATTTCTTACAGAGCAACAGCGTAACTCAATAGCTAGGGACGTAACTGATTCCCGCTTGGATCACATGGATCAGGAACTGCAGGAAAATCACGAACTACTGCAGGAGCATATGGGGCTGAAGCCGCGCAGAGAACATTGATGCAGGATCAATATGACGGCACACAGATGCCAATGGAGCTCGCAGGTGATCTGACGGGCACACGCGATCTAGGCACTGCGACATTTAACATAGGCTCCCTTACGGCCAGCCGCTTCCATGATGACTATGCTCATCACTGCGGATCTGTGGTCATCATTAAGAATTTTGACGGCGCCGCAAGCGCAAGATGCTGGTGCGGCAAGACATTGGATTTCATTCTTGCGGGCCGGAAGATTCACGTCATCGAACGGCAATAGGTATGGGCGAAGAGAAAGAAAAGTCATCAGGCAAGCCTTCGACTGAGAGCAAGCGGCCGCATAAACGGGCGACGGCTCACTTAAAGTCCTATCAATTCAAGCCTGGACAAAGTGGGAATCCTGGTGGCCGTCCGAAGAAAACTCCCATCGCAGACGCGGTCATTCGCCGGGCGATGAAGAAGCTGACAAAAGCTGAACGCGCCCGGCTGAACATGCGCTACGGCAACAATTGGGCTGACGTCTGCGCCGAATGGCTTCTGCAGCAAATGATGCGCAGCGGCAACACACCGGAACAGCAGATGGTCGCCTTCCGCGAATTCAAAAAGACGGCCGATCAGGAAGAGACGAAAGCGCCGACCGTAGGCGTTGCCGTGGGCGAAGGTGGCACAGTAGTCCTGAGCGACGAGAGCGTGTATGACCGAGCAAGACAACTTCAGCAGCAGCTCGACGATCGTCTTGCCAAACGGCGCGCTGCTCAGGAAGTATAGCGACGCCGAGCTCGCGCTTCTTGATGCCGAAGAAGTTCGACAGCGCAATGAGATCATGGCTGAGGTCCTGCAGCAAATGGACCTGGACGACGTCGCTCATGGGCTCACACTGGATCTGGCGGACTTTGAGCGTAGAGCATGGAACGTACTCGAGCCAGACACGATTCTTTCATGGGGCTGGTGGTTTGAATATCTTTGCGAGTGGCTGACGCTGATCTCGAGCGGCGAATTCAAACAGCGCTATCCGGAAAAGCTTGGGTTGATCATTAACATTCCGCCACGGAGCGGCAAGAGCACATTTGCAACGGTGAACTGGCCAGTATGGACCTGGCTCAAATATCCGTCGCGTCGTTTTCTATTTAGTTCGCACTCCAACGGGCTCGCAGTTCAGCATCACATTAAACGGCGTGATCTGATTCGATCGGCATGGTTCCAAAATCTGTTCCATGATCGCTTCGCGCTTGTAGCGGAAAGCGCGAGAAGTTGCCGCAACAATCGCACTGGCGAATTTCAGGTTACGTCGATTGGATCCCGCAGTACAGGGTCGGGCGGTGACATCTGCGTAGGCGACGATCTGCTCGATCGCGAAGATGCATGGAGCGAAGCCGAAAAGACCAAGACAAATCACGCTCTGGATTCAAGCTTCAGTAAATTGCTGAATAGCAAGGTTACAGGCTGCTTCGTGCACATCTCGCAGCGACTGGCAATCGATGATCCGACTGGACACTTGATCGGCGAGGATCAAGCGGACAGTCCGGAGCGGCAGCGGCTCGAAGCGCAATGGATCCGCATCAAGATCAAACGCCAAGCGGAAGAGAACGAAGAATACCTCTTTCCGCTGAGCGGTCGTGTGCACTCGCGGCGTAAAGGCGACATTCTCGATCGTGAACGCTGTCCCGATCACGTATTGATCGATCTCAAATCTAAGTCGCGCGAGTGGGCGAATCAGGAGCAGCAGGAACCGACGCCGGCGACGGGTGCGCTGCTGAATCCGAATCATCTGCGCTGGTATCGATGCTCAAGTCCAATGCCGGCGTTTCTAATGGTCGTAGTGAGCGTGGATTGTAATTTTGCGCAAGGCAAAGACAACGATCTGGTTGCGATTCACAAGTACGCGCTGGTTTATAACCGGCGCTATTTGCTGGACCGCCGCACGGAGCAGATCGGCTACATTGCCACAAAGCAGGCAATCAAAGAAGTGGCCCGGGGTGGCCATCGTGTCTCATGGCTATCGGTGCCGATGCCGGCCGCGACTCAGGTCTTGATCGAGAATAAAGCTAACGGCCCAGCAGTCAGTGAGGAGTTGCGGGCGGATCCCGACTTTGGCATCGGGGTGATTGATTACAACCCGAAAGGTTCAAAGACCCAGCGATTCATCGCGGCGACAGGCGACGCAGAAGCCGGGCTGATCTACTTCCCCGAGGATGCGCCCTGGATCGGAGCGCTACGCAAGACGCTTTGCGATTATGCGGGCGAAGGCTCGATCCCGCACGATGACGACTGCGACGCGTGGAGCCAGTTCATTAACCACTCGAGACAGATGCAGTTCGGGCTGCTCGGCTATCTCGAAAAGCAAGCCAACGAAGGCAGGGAAGATATCGTCCGCTGTGAATACGTGGATGAGAACGGCGAGACACTCTTGTTGGAGTGGGATTCAGCCGTAGAATTGTGGCGTCATGCTCCAACCGGGAAAACATATTCTCCCGCCTCTGCCTCCGGCGCCGCCGAAGGTGACGAAGCCGCTGCCGCCCAAACCGGCGCAGCCGACTAAGGAAGCAGCAAAGCCAGCGCTGGCGCCGGTTGGCGGGCAACTACTTGACGACAAACATTGCCCGCGCTGCAAGGCGACATGCATTGCGAAGCCGATGGGCCAGCTTTGCGTATGCAGCGCATGCGGTCATCAGTGGCCGCATGGCCCGCAGTTGAACCAGCGCCCGGTTACACGGGCGGATTTTGTGCCAACGGCGAAGTATGGAACGCCCTTCAGGTTTTGATCTTGGGTCGTGAAAAGCAGACGCTCAGGTTGTGGCAGTTAGCCTCTTGCACCGCGTGAGCGGTTTGGCAAGGCGAAAACGCGCCATAGGAATGCCAGGTCCGCGAGGATCTGGAAGTCGGCGAAACTCGAAAGATGCGAAGGCCCACTTTCCAGAGATGGGAAGTTCTCAACGTCGGGATGGTGAACTTGCGGTTCGCACTATGGCCCCGGCCAAGGAGAGGGAAACCGGCAAAGGTTGCGGCTCAACCTTGCGACCCAACGCGATTTATGCGAGCGCGTTTCATTACGTGGTTTCTCGCCATGCAGGCCCGAGCTAAAGCGCTTGGCGTCTATATCGAATCGCTGAGCGCGGATGAGTTGCGCAGCGTAGGACTGTTTTGATGACGCCTCTCGACTGGTGGTGGCTGCTGTTCTTTCCATTTGGGCCGAACAGCGAATGCGATCCAGAGAACTGGAGCGAATACCATCCAGGCTGCAACGCGCGAGTGCAGCAATCGGCATAGCTGCACTCGGGTTGGGGCAGATTTTGAAGTTCAAGAGTTTAGCGGTATATTGCGGTAATGCGGGCCGTAAATCGCTCCGAGACAGGCCGAATCTTTATGTTGCCCCGACTGGGGAAAATTGATGCTCACATTACCGTGCGAGTGTCGGTTGAGGAGTTGCAAAAACTTACAGCGGAGCAGTGTCGTGTTTTTCTTGATGGCATCGCGACAGTGGTTTCAGCTCAAACGACAATTGCTAACAGCGACACTAAATCCAATTCCTAAGTGTGCGAGGTTGGGATGAGCGATATGCCAAACACAAAGCCGAAGCGGTACGTGCTGCAGAAGAAGTAAGGCCGATGCGATTGGCGCTCATCGGGTTGGGTGCCTTCGTCGGACTGGGCATCTCATCTTGGGCGACGACGCGGCATCGGCAGGCTCGGTCGGTGCCGCGATTCACAATGGAGCAGGCAACCTTTCCATACGAGTATTGAATCATGAATCCAATTCAGCCAGAAGCGAGAGCGGGCGCGCAGGTGGTCACCTTCGCCAAGGACCAGCCCGAATATTTGCCGCTCATCGCAAACATCAAAGGACCCTACGTCGAGACCAAGTGGAGTCTGACATGGAAAGAACGCTGGCAGGTACTGCGCCATGGGACGCTCTATCTCACGCTTATGACGTTCGGGAAGCCGCTGCAGCCGATCCGGATGAGCATTCTGCGGGACGAGTATCTCGAAGGCGAGCCGCTGCCGGAATGCAGGCTGACATGGTGGGAGAGGATCTGGACAGCGCCACGCCGCATCTACCGTAGAGTGCGCGGCCTTGGCATCTACGGCCTCATTCCCAAATCGCAGCGCGGCTGGCCTTACAAGCTGGGCCATGACGCGATCACAGGCAAGCCAGTAGCAGGCGAGGATCTCACGGCAGAAGACTTCAATCGCGTCGAACGCGACAAGCCCGAGCCCTGGGACCTGCCGATTCACACGAAGACACACGCACTGCGATCGCTGCGGATCGTGGACGCCAGCCCAAACCTGCCGGAAGCGGAGAAGCAGAAGGCGCGAGCGGCGATCTTTGCGCGCTGGCCGGAATTGAATCCGGCAGACAAGAAGGCAACAGCATGAGTTGTAAGCTTGGGTGCTGTGGGATTGTCGACATGCCGGCAGAAGCACGGCGCTATTACGACGAGCGTAAACGCACGCGGCAGCGCCTTGATCTTCGTGGCAAGGAGTTACACGGCATTGGCCGGCATGGCGATGCGACAAGCGGTATCCTTGAAATCGAAGAGGGCCTGCTGAAATGGTGGGTCGACTGGCAAGACCAGCCTGACGAGATCATAGTTGATAGCGTCGTTGCTTTTGAACAGGCGCTGACGGGCGAACGCGCTGAAGCCAGAGGCCCAATTTGGGGATCAGACGTATCGCGCTATCGGACGAAGTACGCTATTCATCCGGGAGGCGAACACTACATTCCAGTTTTTGAGAACATCTAATGAACCGACGCGGATTCATTTCAAAGGGCTTGGCGGCGCTGGCGGGACTCGTAGTATTGCCAGTCTTGGCGAAAAAGTCCACGGCGTGGACTCGACCCGTGGAAAACTCTGTGCCCACATTTGCGGTCGACGAGCAAGGACTGCCCTGTGGTCCCTATCGCGTCGAATGGCCAATCACGCGATTGCATGACGTTCTGGTTTTGATCGCCGATGGGACGCCTGACGCCGATAATGAGATCATTGATGCGGCGACGCTGATCGTGCCAGATGAACAAGTTCCGATGCGGCGTAACTACAATCTCAATCAACCCTGCGGCTGGGCGCAACTTCGACGCGAAGGCAATCGAGTCTACGCAGATCTTATCTGTCGCAGGACTGTCATGGATGGCTGACCCCAGCAATTGGCGGTATAGTCGGCTCGAAAGACAATTATTTAGTCTTCCCTGCGAAGGAGAAGCCAGCTAGATTATTTGGCTGTCGAATAGATTGCATTGGTCTCTGTGACAATTCGAACAGCGATTCACGAATCCCGCGCATCTACGCTGGCCCTGCATGGCGAAATGGGCAGCCGCGTGCATGGCCATACAATTTCGACGGCGGCAACGTCTCGTGGAGGCCGAAGCATGAACCGCGAACATGGCATCCCGGAGCTATACGCGACGCGCGAGTTGACTCCGCGTGCCGTGCAGCAGTTCGAAGAGCAGTTGCTGTGGGACGGCATTCGGCGCGAGGTCGAGCATCCGAACTGCCGCTGCTTACCAATGCTCGAAGTCACCAGTCTTAGCGTTGATGGAGTGACGCTCTCGCCGGGCAGTTACGCAATCGATTATGCAACCGGAACATTCACAGTTTCAGATATTTACGCAACTGGAAGAGTGGGAATCATCAATGAAGAGACTGGCCATGTTTGGTCTGCTGCGGCGCGCCGACTTGAGGATGAGGAGATGCAGGCGCTGGTAGACGAGATCATGGGCCCTGGTTACAAGTGGGAGCGTCTTAAGTGAACCGACGCAAGTTCCTACAAACGACGGCGGGTGCGGTTGCTGCGCTGGCGGCCGCGCCCGCTTTGGCTCTGCTGCCTAAGCTTGAGCTGAAGTCACTGGACTATGATGGCCTGCTGTCACAGACTGGCACGGTCGCTAGCAATGCAACGTGGCACGGCAAGGCCGATCTGACGATTGCCGACATAGAGCGCACACTGAGCGAGCTCTGGTCGAACTATCGCATGGAGCCCGAGCGCATCTTCTTCCCGGATCGCGAGAGCGCAGAACGCTTCCTGGCCACGGTGAATGCGATCGAATTCAATCAGCGAGTCAAGCGCAAGCGTGGCTTCAATGGCGTGCGGCAGGCGGACGCAGGTCTACGGATCACAGAATCGGCTGGCCTGCCAATCCCGGTGACATTGGGCGGGACGCGAATCAACTTCAGCCCATATGCGCCGAAAGGCGGGCTCAGGATCAAAGAGAGCGCTTGGGGATTTCGCATCGCGCTGGCGAGGGAGTTCCAATTCTCATGAGCGTGTGCGCTTGGCTCAATGAATACGAAGAGGTCAAACCGTGGCAGGTGATCGTCTTCGCGTTGGTCTGCTTCGCGGCTGGATTCGCTTCTGGCCTTTGTGTCCAGGTCTGGCTATGAAATATCTGGCGATCATCGCACTATTGGTCTGCAGTTGCTTCGCACAAGAAGGCAGCTACTGGACTAGCGATCGATTCCAAACGCTTCCAACAAGCGGAGGGGCAATGCTTGCAGGCAACGCTCAATGGATAGAGGCTAACTGCCAAACAATAAGCGAAGTAGATTACACCTTCTGCTTGCCCATTGGCGGCCCATCGTTACGCGTAGCGCACATGCCAAGCGGCGGCATCATCGTTTACGATGACTCAGGGCGCATCTGGCTCGCGGTCGCGCCGCCGAAGCCAGTGGAGATTCTGGAATTCATGAACGGTGTGCATTGACAGACCTTGCAAACCAAGATCGCGGTACCCTTTCTCGTGCTGACAGCGCGTCGCAGGGAGGCGTTCTTAGTCTGGGCACTAAAAGGCTTTCGTGGCTCGCCCTCTCCTGCGTCATCGAAGTAACGCAAGCGGCAGTGGATCTCGATCTGTGGCACCGTAGCGCGGAAGATCTCGCCAAGCATCTATTCATGACTGAGCTGATGCAGCAACATCGCGAATTTACGCGAGTCGAGGCGATTACGACCGGCGGGACGTTGGACGCAGATGGCAAGCAATTGACGCTTGAATTCACACTGATGGCGACAGTGCCGCCGAACCAGACGGAGCGCGACATCGAGGCCTTCTGGCGGTATTGCGGACCGATGGAGACGCGGCGGACTCGCGCCTTCTGGACGCCTGGCAACTTCGCACGCGTGAATGGGCATACAATGTCCTGCACGTGCAGCGACTGTGAAGAAATAGTTCGTCGGTCCGTCGATGAAATGACCAGCCATTTCGGTAGATTCTTTGAGGCTGGTGATCGTAAGGTACTCATTGGCGATCAAGGCGACGAGATCGCTGCAGGGCTTTCGTAGTATAAATCAAGGCACGGAAAGGAAAGCAGAATGAGCAAGACAGCGGGTATCGTGTTCGGATCAGGCATCGTGGTTATTCTCGCAGTCGTGATCGGCTACGCTATTCACACTCGCAGCGTAGCAGCGCAGCCAAAATGTACGCCCGGAGCCGGCGAGCTCTGTGCAAATGACGCATTCTACGCCGATTATGAGCGCTGGAAGGAATTGCGTAAGGAACTGGCCGACGAGCAATCGAGCGCCAAGAACCGCGCATTACAGGACAAGCAGGACTTGTTCAACGGCATGACAACGCGACTGAACCAGTCGATGCCGAGCGGCTATGGATGGGACGAGAACAAATTGAAGTTCACTAAGTTGCCTGAGCCGCCCAAGCCCCCAGCGCCGCCTGCAAGTGCGGTGCCCGCAACTCCGCCGACAAAATAGCCATGCTGGAATTTGGCAAGAACGAGGACCGCGGCGTCTATCGACTCGCCACGATGGAGCCGCTTTGCCGAGTGCAGTCCAACATGGTCTATCCCGGCCAGTATGCCTATCTCGGCGATGGCGAGTACAAGCTGAACTGCTGGGACGTACGGCAAGGCGGAGTAGTTGCCCGCTATGTGGACGACGATGGCGATCTCGTTGAAGTCGAAGTCAGGCCGGAAGGCGAAACGCGCAGGCTGGCAGGCGATCGCGAGTTCGTAGCATTGCCGGCTGAGGATCTGCAGGCGCGAGTGCCGCGCGGAGAATATGCGCAGGTCGCTGCATTACGGAGGATGTTTCGGAAATGAAGATCAAAACAACTGGTGCTGAGGGTAAGGTCGAAGTGATTGACGCTACGCCATTGCCGTACCAGACCGTGCAGGAAAACTTCAATTTCTACGCGCCAAACGTCGCGGCAGATCATCCACTTTTCGGTAAAACCATAAAGGTTAAACTTGTCGTCAAGCAAATATGGTTTCGTGGGTGCGATGATCTAGGTAATCCGCAAGTGAACATCGCATGGGATACGGTCGTCGCCGTCGAATGAGGTAGCGGCGCTTAAACGAATATTTCGGAAAGGATAAATTTTTATGCGTAGCTTTATTCTTGGCATGCTCTTGACGCTCGGGGTCGTCATTCTGATTGCAGCTGACAACGGCGCTCCCGGACTGCGAATTAATGGCCAGCCAGCCTATGAGCTTCAATGGAATCAAGCCTGGTGTCAGACGGATGGCACCTGTCGAGTGCGGGACGCTGTCACTTCTTATCAGGCTAATTATGTCCCCTCGACTACGGTCTCCGATTACCACCAATGTCCGGCCGATACGATGTCGAGTTACGTCAATGAGCACGAGTATGCCTGTAATCCAGTAAAAAACTGGGTATGCGCAGATAAGACGCAAACTCTATTGACTGCGGAGGATGGTTCGAAGCATTGCATCAGTTTCCAATGAACTGCTACGACCGTCAGGCCCGGATGTTGCGATGCGCTGGATGCGGATTAACGCAAGCGCTGCATTCGCACAGTCTGGACAATCCGGAACGGTTCGTCGCAACGATTCTGGAGCCGTTTCTACAGGAGCACGCAAAGTGCGCTGGCTTCAAGAATCAGCGCAAGGCGCAAGCACACATACGCTGGCAGCGCGAGATGCGCAAAGTTCTACCCTTCAGAAAGCCGCCGCCAGGGCCTGCGCCGCGACGCCGCGATGACCGCAAACTGCCTGACAAGCTGCCCGATAAGAAAACGGCCGAACCAATAGAGCGCCCAGACGTGGATATCGTCGTGGCGCGGGCACAGATCGAGGCGCTGGCCAAGCGCTGGGGAGCAAGGCTGATATGAGAATGACGCATACGTATGCGACGATGGCGGTTTCGCCAGAAGTTTACAACGAAGTCAAAATGAAACTGGAAGCAGCTGGCTATCAGGATCAGATTCACGAACAGCGCGGGCCCGGCGAGCAGCCGTTGCTGGATATGCATGGCATTGCTCTGGAGCACGAAGGCGCTTGCACTACTCGCGGGGATCAAGACGCCGCCGTGGCTATGTTGTTAGGACTTGAAGACGATCTCTGTTTAGAGCATGGAGAAATCCTGAGGGCTGGATTCAGGACTATTCGCGAACGGTTCGGGGTGAAGGTTATCGCATGACCGTTCTCGTGCAAGCCATCCGCAGCATCTGGGGCCGGGCAGTAATCGAGCGAAAGCTGTCGGCATTCGAAAAGTTCTGCGCTACGGCACGGCTCAAGATTGATTCACTGAAGCGGACGATCACTGAAATCCAGGATCAGAACGAACGCTATGCGAAGCAAATTCTAGCGCTCGAAGGCGAGAATCGCGATCTCAAGCAAGCCGTCGAAAGCTATGCTGCAGCGACGCGGCGAATCGATCCGAATGCGAAGTGTCCATCCTGCGGAGCCATGAAGGGCCACTTGCAGACGGTGGTCAAACGTAGCGGCGAGACCTTTCAGGTGCGGCCGATGAATCACTGCGACGAATGCGGCTTTACGTTCGTGTCGGGTCCGCCAGTGGCCGGTGAAGAGCTCGCGAATCAACTCTATCAAGCGCCGCAGGAGTTGCTGGACGGACGATAAGAGGCGGCTACGTCTGCCGTTCCCCGGAAAGACGAATTCAAGAGCAAGGTGAAAGATAATGCAGCAAGGAACGGTCATTTGGTTCAACGGCTCGAAGGGATTTGGTTTCCTCAAGCCAGCGGCAGGCGGTCCAGACATCTTCGTGCACTACAGCGCCATCGCAAGTCAAGAAAAATATAAGACGCTCAACGAAGGCGACGTGGTGACTTACGAAGAGCAACCCGGCAAGAACGGCAAGAAGCAAGCAGGGAACGTGCAGGTGATCGAAGCAGCGCAAGCAGCGACCACTTAACTTGCCTCCGACTTTTACGGCACGTCCACAATCCGGCCGCATCACTCCAATCACCCCCGGCAGCTTTATCCCGCCCAACGCCTTCTATAATCGCCCGCCTGCTACGATTCGCGGCATCGTGGAGAATGTATCATGGTGGACGGCCGGCCAGCCGATCCTGCCACTCGCTCCTGCGGACACAGCTCCTCGCGGCTGGCAGTTCCTCTCTGAACAGAACAAAATCTTCACGCCGCGCGCGACCGAATACCTCACTTTCGACGATCTGCGCAAGCTTGCCTCCTACCCACTCGCAGCAATCCTCATCAACATTCATTGCGATGTTGTCGCCAGCCGCAAATGGCAGATCCGTCTGCGCCAGGTCCCGGGACAGACAAATAAGCAGCGCGAGGAAGCCGAAAAGAGCGATACGACAATCACGAAGCTGACGGAATTCTTCATGAATCCGAACGCGGACAATACTTGGCGCGAATTCGTCCGCATGTGGATTCTGGAATGTCTGACGACGGACGCACCGGCGCTCTACATTCGCAGGGACAAGCGACGGAATATCGGGGAGTTGCGCGTGATCGACGGTGCCATGATCGCACGCTATATCGATGACAATGGCTGGACACCATCGGTTGACAGTCCGGCCTATGCGCAGCTCTGGTGGGGCACGCCAGCTTGGGACCTCGCGCGGGATCAGTTGTTTTATCGCCCGATGAATCCACGCGCTTATAAGCTTTACGGTTATCCGGCGACAGAGCGCATGGAATGGTGGCTCAAGCTGGGCTGGGCCCGCCTCGAACTGAAAACACAGTGGGCCGAGAACGGCACAATCCCGGATGGCTTGATGGTTGTGCCGCCGAGCGCCAGCATCGAAATGGTCGAACGGCAGCAGGCCTGGATGAACGCGGTGATGACAGGCAACCCGCAAAAACGCGTGCAGCTGCGATTGATTCAGGGCTTCTCAGCGGAAGGCAAGGACCAATTAGTCTTCCCAAAAGAGAAGATGCTGACGGATGAATATGACGACTTGGAGATCCGGCAACTATGCGGCGGCTACGGCGTCTCCAAGCAGCGATTCTTGCAACAGGTGAACCGCGCGTCAGCCGAGATGGCCCAGGAAGCGGCGGAGCAGGAAGGCACATGGCCGAGCGAGCAGTACATTATGGATTCGGCAAACTTACTCATCCAGAGTCCGCTTTACTTCGGTCTGAATCGCTACGAGTTTACTTATCAGGATCAGCGCGACAAGGATCCATCAGTACAGTCGACGGCCGATGCGACGTATCAGAAGATCGGCGCAAAGACACTGAATGAGATCCGCGATAGCCTCGGGCTCGACCCAATTCAGGGGAATCCTTGGGCTGACCAGCCGATGGTGCTGACGGCGAACGGCGTCGTGCCTTACTCCCCGGCTGCATTACCGGAACCGAAAGAAGGCAATGAAGAGGGAAGCGAAGGCTCTAGCAAGCCAGTAAGCGGCGAGATTGTTCCAGCCAATAAGCCTCCTAAAGTGAAAATGGCGCGTCGCGCGATCGTGCTCGATGCGGAGATTCTTCAAAGCGAAAACCGGCGGCAAATCATGCAATTCATCAGCGGAGCGCACGAGGATCATCGCTTCGACAAAGCGCACGTCGGCATGACGATCGATCCGCATCACTACTCGCTGCACGGCGAGCAAGCTAGGAATAATCTGCAAACGGTGCTGGATAAGCATCTTCGCAGAGTGCGGAAGGACTTCGTCGCGAAACTAAAAGATGTCGGTGCCAAGAAGGTGCGTAAGGCGGATGACGATTACAACGAAAGCGAGATCCGTAAACTGCTGGGTGACGACGAATTCTGGACGACGCTCTGGATCGACCTGCCGGACGACCTCAAGCCGGATCTCGAGGCCGCAGTACGCGCTGGCATGGCCAAGGGATTGCTCGAAGCGAACATCAGCGGAAGCCAAACTGACATGATCAATTCATTTAACGCGATCGCCCAGGCCTATGCGAAGGAGCGGGCGGCTGAAATGGTTGGCATGAAGTTCGACGACGCCGGCGAATTAGTACCGAATCCGAAAGCGCAATACGTAATCTCGGACACGACTCGCGACGACTTGCGCCGCATCATTACGCAGTCGTTTGAGCAGAACACGCGCATGTCGGACCTCGTGAAGTCGATTCAGGATGCGGGCGCATTCAGCACGGTGCGGGCCCAGATGATTGCGGCGACGGAAGTTTCTCGGGCGCAGGCTGGCGGGACGTACGATGTATGGAAGCATACGGGAGTCGTGCAATCATACAGATGGCAAAACAGCAACTTGTCCAACGTTTGTGCAGACTGCATTGACAACGCGGAAGAAGGCGAGGTTGCTTTCGGCAAGACATTTCCTTCGGGAGATTTATATCCGCCTGCTCATCCGAATTGCCGATGCGTGATTGTGGCTGTCAAAACAGGAACTGGCAGCAAGGCTGCCTGAAAAGGAGAACGGTATGGGAATCGCAACACAGAAGATGGCAGGCGGCCGGGTGATTGGATTCGACTGTGGTTTCGGTCATACACATCCGAATCGCACGGAGGCGGAGAGTTGCAAGCCGGAAGCTTGGGCAGCAAAAGAGCGGGAACGCTTGGAGGGCATAGAGAAGGCCCGCATTCAGGCGATTCGCAACGATGAGCGCTTTGACGGCGCCGTTGAATACGTGGAGAAAGAATTCGACGTTAAAGATTCGGACGTTGCCGAGGGCGTGGTCTTCAAGTCTGGCATTGATCTGATCTTCAAAATCAAAGGTTTTAAGGCTGGCATTGCGCATGTCGCAAGAGAAGTAGCCAAGAAAAAGAAGGACGAAGCGGAGGCCAAGGCCAAAGAAGAGGCCGAAGGCAAGGCTGCAACATCTGCGAAGTAAGGATCTATCCTCCTGGAACATTTGGCCGCTGGCGTGAAGCTGGCGGCCGTTTTTACGTAAAAACGTTGTGACTGTCACAACGTCGAAACGGAGACGCCATGATTCACGCAATGCATCTCGTCTGGATTAAATTGCTGGCGGCGCTGGGCTTTTTCCTCTTCGGCATGAGCACGACGGGATCCATTACACCTTCGCAACCCACACCACAAGACTTTACTGGAGCGGGCGGCGTCTCTACATTCCCATTCGGTACGGGCATCAGCGCGGCAACACTCATCAAGTCTGGCCCTGGCCGGTTGATGAAGATCCTAGTCACGACTTCCGCGGCCGAAGTAGTGACTTTCTATGACACGACGAACATTAGCACGCAAACGGGAGCAACGATTGTCGGCTACGTTCCGGCGAGCGCACCGGCAGGCACGATCTACGATCTGCGCATGCCGTTAGCGAATGGCCTGGTAGTCGTTCCGGCTGGCGCTGGTGTCGGGCTAACAGTCAGCTATTCATAGGAGCACCATGAAAATACTTTCTCGACTCGCGATCGTACTAGCGCTCGCGGCAGTGGCGTGCGCGCAGGTGACGCCCGGGAACGTCGGAGTGCTCTTGGACGAGACTTATCCTGTTGGCAGTCACCAGTCTTTCCCGATCTCGATCAACTCTGGCCAGTTCAGCGGCATGAATTTCCTGAAGCTGGAATTTACGCCCACGAGCGGATCGAGCATCACTTCCTGCAGCGTCGCAGTGGATGCGGATCTGAATGGCTGGACGTTTGGCGGCGCGATCGCGGCGCAAACTTGTACAACTGCAGGATCGGCGTCGGCGGGTCCGGTCGTTGCAAACAATGTCAGATCAGACATCGCGATTGCCGGTATCGGTTCAGTGCGGGTTCGAATTCTTGGCGGGCTCTCGACCATCGGCGGCGGATTGCCCTCAGTGGCGGGCGCAAACTATACGCTGATCAGCACAGGTCTGAATACCTTCGGTGTACAGTTAATCAATGGAGGAGCAAGCTGCGGAGATAGTTCACACGGCATCGGCTACAATGCGTCGACGCAGCTCTTTACTTGCCAGTCGATCACTGGCAGCGCGGCCGCTGGCGGATCTAATGGACAGCTACAGTACAACAATGGCGGTGCTCTTGGCGGTCTGCTGGACTTTAATCTGGTTGGGCTACACACCTTGCAGATGGGCGCTTCAGGCATCTTAGACCTGTCGCTTGGCACGTCATTGAAAGTGCCCGTCTCGGCAGGAGCCTCACCAACGGTCGACGGCACGATCGCGGTCAACTCGACGACACATTTACCGGTATTCGGCTCAAACGGATCCACAATCGTTCCCGCATTTCCTTCTAATAATCTTTCCTATTTTGCTTCGACGACTTCATTGCAGCTGCTTGGTGTCATCAGCGATGCGAATGGTACAGGCACGCTCGTTTTCAATACATCGCCATCATTGGTCACGCCAACTCTCGGCGCAGCAACAGCGACGACGATTAACAAGCTGACCATCACCGCGCCAGCGACCTCGGCGACGCTGACGATCGCAAATGGTAAAACGTTCACGGCGAGCAACTCGCTCACGCTAGCAGGAACGGATCTGACAACTCAAACCTTTCCGACGACGAGCGGCACGGTCGTAACGAGCGTCACCGCGGCGGGCGGCGATCTTGGCGGCACCTATCCCAGCCCTACGGTGAACGCGATCAATCTTGCAGCTTCCGGACATGGAGGCGTCACCGGCAATTTGCCGGTCGGCAATCTTAATAGTGGGACTAACGCTTCTAGCACAACCTTTTGGGCAGGCGACGGGACCTGGAAAACGCCGGCCGGTACCGGCACGGTGACAGTCGTAGGTTCTGGATCATTGACCAGCACGGCATTCGTTACTGGCGGTGGCACGACTACACTGCAGACGCCCTCGGCGACTTCCACGCTCGATTCAAGCGGTGATGCATCATTTGCTGGCACGCTGACGGCCATAGGGCACGTCACGTTCGAGAGCGTAACTTCTACGGGCGCAACGGGCACTCAAAAGCTTGTCTTCTCGACGTCTCCCACTCTGGCTACTCCGGTCCTCGGTGTGGCGACGGCTACGAGCATTAACAAGATCACACTCACGCAGCCAGCCACGGGGGCGACACTTACTCTGCTGGACGGCAAGACGTTGACGGTGAATAACACGCTAACGCTCGCGGCCGGTGCCGATTCGACGACACAAACCTTTCCGTCCACATCGGGTACAGTCGTAACCAGCGTCACGAGCGCAGGCGGAGACCTCAGCGGAACCTATCCAAACCCAACCGTCGCCAACATCAACGGCAACAGCGTTCCCGCAACGGCCGGGAATCATCAAACCTTAGTCGGCACGGCGACTAGTACGCTGGCCTGGAAAACGATTCCCGATTGCAATGGCAGCTCGAACGCCTTGAACTTCACGCAGTCCACGAATGCATTCTCTTGCCTTTCGATCGCAACGCTGTCGAATCCGATGACGGCGGCGAACGATATGATCATCGGCGGCACCAGCGGCGCTGTTACGCGCCTGGCTGGACCGACTGGCATCAACGGTGTTCCATATTTCCTCACATCGACGCCATCAGGCGGCGTAGCCGGGCTCGAAACTTGGGCGGTTGCCAGCATCCTAAATGACACGCAGTCCGGCGCGGCTTATACAGTCGTAGCCGGCGATCGCAACGCGATTCTACTGACGACAAATAATACGACTTCAACGGCGATCGCGATTCCGCAAGCGACGGGCAACTTCGGGAGTAACTTCAATTTCATTCATTGCAATCCGGGCACGGTCGTTGCGACCGACACACCGACGACTTCGAACGTGAACGGAAATACGGCGCTGAAGCTGCTCGGCCAAGTCTCAGGCAATAATCCGGAATGCGCTCTCTACTATAGCGACAACACGAATTATTTCGCGGCTGAGATCCTGCCTACGGATGCAAATGGCCGGCTGCAGGCGACAGGATTTCCGGCAATCACTGGCGACACGACAATCACTGCCGGACAGCTGACGAGCGTAACGGGCAAAGTAAATGGCGTAACCTATCCCTCTGGCCCGAGCGCCAATACCATTCCGGTCGTGACGAGTGCGGCTGGCGGGGGGACGGTCACGTATGAATCGCCCACGTTGGCATCGGCGATCTTCGTGAATCAGGGCACGACGACGACGCTCTTGCACGGCAACGCGGCAGGCAACCCAAGCTGGAGCGGCGTAAGCCTAACGGCCGACACTGTGGCCAATCAGGGCACGACAAGCACGGTGCTTCATGGCAACGCTGCTGGACAGCCAAGCTTCGGTGCGGTCAATCTCGGAACGGACGTCACAAGCAATCTTCCAGTCGGGAATCTTAACAGCGGTACGGGCGCATCGAGCACAACATTCTGGCGTGGTGACGGCACCTGGGCGACGCCGGCAGGCACGATCAATGCAGCTACGCAATATTCGATCGGTTATTATTCTTCATCAGGATCAGCCGCCGTCGTGAGCGGCCTCGCGGCGCCGACTAGTCCTAATGGCGTACCGCAATTTCTCATGAGCACGCCATCGGGCGGAGTGGGGACGGCTGCGGTATGGGGCATTGCGGGCATACCGGTGGATGCGCAGACTGGCACATCCTACACGATTCCAGTCACGGACGATATTCATCTCGTCACCGGAAATAACAGCGGTGCCACTGCCTGGACAGGCTTTGCACTTGCAAACTATTACTCTTTCGCTTTCGAGAACCTCGGTGCGGGCCTAATCACCTATACGCCGGCCTCAGGTACGGTCAACGGTGCGGCAACGCAGATTATTCCGCAAAACTGGTTCGGCTTCCACTACACAAACAACACGAACACGTTCATGCCGGTGCTGCCGACGATCGCAGCATTTCCGAATTGCACAACAGGCGGGCTTTACTTTACGGCCTCGACTGGCGTTCTCGGTTGCAACACAAACTTCGCCCTGACCACGAACGCATTGAGCCAGTTCGCATCAACGACTTCTCTGCAGTTGTATGGCGTGATCAGCGATCCGACGGGAACTGGCTCGTTGGTCTTTGCAACATCCCCGACGCTAGTAACTCCGACCTTGGGCGCTGCCACGGCTACAACGATCAATAAGGTGACCATCACGGCACCGGCCACGTCCGCGACTTTGACGATCGCAAACGGCAAGACATTGACGGCCAATAATTCTCTGACACTTGCAGGCACCGATGCCACGACACAGACTTTCCCGAACTCTAGCGGCAATGTAGTCACGAGTGTGACGGCCGCAGGCGGCGATCTGAGCGGCACATATCCGAATCCCACAGTGCTAAACGTGAACGGCGCATCGGTGCCGGCATCGTCTTTCTTCCTCGGCAGCAACAGCAGCAGCCAGTTGATTGCAGACCAACCGTTTTTAACCAACGCCCAAACGTCTACCTATCAAGTCACGGCGACGGACTTTGCGGCATGCAAAACGATTCCGGTTGCCTCGGGCTCGTTCAATATCACGCTTGTCGCTTCAGGATCGCAGCCGCCGAACGGTCAATGCATCTTTATCGTCAATTATGGTTCGGGCGTTGTGACTGTCGTGCGCTCCGGACAGAACATCAACGGCGCGGCAGCTAATTTGACGATCGCAGCAGCTACGGCGAGCTCGCCAAACGGCGTAGAGATCTGGTCTAATGGCACAAACTACGTCGCGCAAACGCACGGCTATAGCGGCAGTTCGACCGCCGTCAACGGTCAAACGTGCTCTATTGGCGGTAGCTGCTCCATAGAGAGTGCCACGGCCGGCCAGGTCGCCATCTCTGGCGGCTCGAGTGCAGCCTTGACGGGAGCTGCGGATCTCACTTATTCGTCCAGCACGCATACGTTCAGCGCGATCGCAACGACGATTGTCAATCTCAGCGCAGCAACGGGCACCGCAGCCTTCGTACTGCCGTCAAATACAAGCAACACAGCTTCGGCGGCCGGTGTAATCGTCTTTGATATAAGCAACAAGGACTATCACGTTTACGTCAACGCAGCGGATTCCAAACTCGCAGTCTATCCCACATCTCTTACGCCGACAGCCAGTCAATGCGCTGATTGGGTGGCGGCTGGCAGCGCTTGGACTTTAGGAAGCGCAGCGTGCGCTACGACGCTTGATGCGCTGGGCAACCCGGCCGCCGCCAAGACCTTTGCGGATGCCAATTACGCCCTAGTCTTCAATTCTGCCACCAGTACCGGATCGCAGGCCGCATTTACTACGGGTGAAACCACCGCTGCCAGTGGAAGCGGCGACGTAGAGCATCAGATCACAACTCTGACGGGCTCAACCGCGATTCCTTTGCAGATCACGCAAGGTGCTGCCGCTCCAGCCGCCGCGAATGCTCCGGCAGTGCTGAATATTTCGGCAGCGGCAGCCGGCGGAGCGGCGTCCAGCCATGCCGGTTATGTTGGTGCGCCGATCAATCTGTCAACCGGTGCAGGGTCGGCGGGGAATGGTTCGGGCAACAACGGTGGTAACGCGGGTGATTTCACCATCAATCTCGCTGCGGGCGGCGCTTGCACTGGAACTTGCACCGGAGGTCGAGCGGCGAATCTGATAATCAATACCGGTGGGGGAGGATCGGGAAGCACGCCGGGCGCATCCAGTGTGGTGCAGATCGGCGTTGCTTCGACCACTCCCGGAATCCTGGGCTTGGCGCAGGCTGCGAGCGCCAACCTGACTACACTGAAAGCAACCCAAACCGCCAGCGGTCCGGTGTTGTTCAATCTTCCCGCCAATAACGGGACGAATTTTTATCCGCTGGTTACGGACGGCAGCGGAAATACCTCCTGGGCGCAATTAACCGGCGCAGGCATGGCCAATGGTACTATCACCTCAACTCAACTTGCCACCGCCCAGAACACTTTCACGGTCACAGCTACCGATCTCGCTCCGGTGACTGGCGACGACAACCTCATCACCATCTTGGATCCAGCAACGGCAATCCATTTGACACGTTTCTCCTGCGGCGTGACCGGCACGACTAGCGTTATCGTGAATCTTGTGGACGCATCGGGCTCGCTGATCGCGGACGCAACTTGCACAGCGGGAACCATCAACGCGGTAGTCGTGACGACCTGGGCCAACGGCTCAAGTCAGTGCGGCGGAACAAGCTCCTGCGCCGTCGCAGCGCATGTTCCGGTGACGATTCATATCGGCACTATCAGCGGCACGCCAACAGGAGTGAGCGTGGCGGTGGATTACACGAAAGACTGACATGAAGCAGACTCTTGCCTATCTCGTTCTCCTCGCCCTCGCCTGCTCCTGTCTGGGATTCCAGGCGATTGTGGTGAAGCACAAAGTCGCTAGCGGAAATACTTTCACCATCCACGCGGGCAATCCTGGGGCTTGTGTAATCGACGGCTCGAATGGCTTCTGTACGGCCAACACCGGCTCCAATCTAGAAATGCTGTTTAATCGCTTCACAACTCCCAACGCTACTGGCATGTCAAATTTGTCTTGGGGAGCTGCGATCAATACATACTGGTCGGCGGTAGACAATACGAAGGCGGAGGGGGTGGCGCTCTATGCGGATGCTTCAGCCACGGGAACGGTTACGACCTCCGGTACAACGGTGACCTGGAGTGCTGGCACGAAATTCGATCAGACCGATTGGGGCAACGGCTCCGTAATCGTGATCTGTCCGTCCGCTTGCACCAATTACACCATCTCTTCCGTAAACGGCTCCAGTTGCGGCACGGCGTGTACCGGGATCACCACTAGTTCGACGGTATCCCCGGCGTGCTCCAGCGCGTGTCCTTATTACGTGGCCAATCCCGGCGCAAAAATTGCTGGATTTTATGAGGCGCTTGGTCCTAGCTCTACGGGATGGGAGGCATTTTCCGTTAGTGGGTTAGGAACCCCAGTCGCAAATACTTCCTATTGGCTCGGAGTTATCACCGTATCCTCCACCCAAGCTCCCGCCAATTCTAACCCGAACTGGTGTCCAGACGGGAATCCGGCGATCTTAGCCTTAGGGCAGGCGCTTGGGAGTTTTACGAGCGCATCGAGTTGGCCTGCCCATGTTGCTCCTGGCGTATATGGCGACGGTTGCATTTCCTCTTACATTGACTTGACCTACACGACCACGGACAGCTACGCTTTTGTCACCCTCACCTTCAATAGTTGCGACACGGGGACACCCGCAAGTTGTTCTACTATCATTCCCGCGATTGGCAGCAATCAATCGCTGATAGTGGACAATGGAATCATCAGCCCCACCAGCGTAGTGATTTCGAGCGTAACCGATACGACCAGCGGCAGCACAACCGATACGCTTACCAAGCGAGGGACCTGTCCAGACATCACCTCGGGTGTGTCCAATCCTACGCAGCAATGTTTGTACAGCATTGACAGGGCCACGGCAGGAGTAACCGGTGTCACCAGCACCTACTCAGCGACTCCAATCAAAGCAGGCCAGTTGATCGCGGTCATTGCCGGCACACAGAGTTCGTCCTTCGATCAATCCTGCTATGACAGCGTGGTGCATACTTCGGTTCCGTTCACGGGATGCACCACGACCATCGGACAGACAGAATTGCTCATTGGAGCCGCGATTAACAACAGCGGGCAAAGTTGTTGCAGTCCTTATGTTGGGAACTGGATTTCTCCCACCGGATCATGGAATACCCTGATGACCGGCTATACTTCCGGCAATTCCCCTGGACCGATGGCTATGTCCTGGCAAGTGGCGGCCGCTGGTAGCCCAGCGATTACCGCAACCCACTTAGGCGGAGCCGGTTCGCCCGCAGATGCAGGAGGGATGATCACCCTAAAATGAAACTCCGCTGGCTCATCCCGTTGCTATTCTGTCTGCAAGCCTTCGGGGTGACCCACTACATCTCGAAAACGGTCACAGGAGCATCCGACTCAAACAATGGAACCGCCAAATCTACCCCCTGGCTGCACATGCCGGGAATGGCAACCTGCGCAAGCAATTGTGCCACGTACACTCCATCACCCGGCGACAGCTTCATCCTTTACGGCGGCGACACCTGGACCGCTTCTGATCTAGGGATCACCTGGCAATGGTCGGGCTCAAATGCCAGCCCGATCTATATTGGAGTAGACACGAGTTGGTACAGTTCGGGCGAGTGTGGAGCGTCCTTTTGTCGCCCGATTTTCAATGCCAGTCACTCGGCCCTGACCCAAGCCAGCGACGATTTTATCAACGTCTACCAGAACCTCAATGGAAGCTGCACCCAACCCTGCGTGACTTTTGACAACATCGAGATTACGGGCGGAGATGGCATCGGTTCCTACGTCTACTACAGTTCTCCCTATTTCGAATTTAAGAATCTTTATATGCACGGCTGGGCAACGAACTCAAACAATAATGGGGGCTGTTTTACGGGGGCGACGAATGTCACCGGAAGCTCTATCCATGACTCGATCTGCGATGGCACTGATACCACTCAGAACTGGTACAACGGTTTCACCGGGATTCATCATCTGATTTACAACGTCGTCATCCGCTACGTCGTCTCCGGCGTGCTGGCCGACATTGACATCATGCACGACATCCTCATTAGCAACATGGTGACTTCAGCGGGCGGCGATCATTGCAACGGCTTCAGTTATAGCCCTTACAGTGGTTCGACAACCATCGTCTACAACGTCGTGAATGCAATGGGAACAGGGTGCAGCGGCGGAGTAGTCTGGTGGGCCAATGGAGACCTTGGATCAACGGGAGGCTGCGTCGGCTGCACAGCGTACCTCTTCAACAATGTGCTCTACAACGATCAAAACGGCATCACGACGGGAGGCCATCCTTCCGCCAGTTCCGGCACCTTTTACCTCAGCAACAATACCATCGACACTGGCGCGCAAAGTGGCGTGAACTGCATGGGCAATGGCGAAGCCAGCCCACGCATGACCGTGAATTTCTACAATACTCATTGCATCGTAGTCTCTGGCTCAACCATCTGCGTGAACACTGGCGCGACCTGTACCGATGGCGGCGGTAACTTAGCCCAAACAGAAGCAGTGGCAAATGCGGACAACTACACTGCTTCGCAAACCTACGTCTACTCGCCCACGGCCAGCAACAGCCCGACCGTGGGCAACGGAGTCAACGAGCAGTCGCTTTGCACCACTCTCGCCGGAATCAATGCCGCCGCAGGAACCGCTTGCCAGTCCGACACGACTTATGCGGTGAGTTACAACACCTCAAATCACACCGTCAGTTATCCAGCCCGGACAGTCAATGCTTGGCCCCTAAGCGCGGCCTGGGATTCCAGTGCTTACAGGTTCGTTGGGGCAGCCGCTCCTCAAGGCGCTCCCACTCCCGCCGCTATGCTGGCTCTCCGATGAGAAAACTGCTGCTCATCCTCGGGCTGGTTTACGCCGTGAACTGCTCGGCCCAGTTTCAACATCAAACACGAAAGGAACGATAGTTATGGCTCATCGACAAGCCGTACGGCGCCGACTTGCATCGGTACGGCAAATGCCAACGCCTGCAATAGCACCCGCACAGTTGGCGCAAATGGCTCCGAAACTCACACTTCCGCCATTTCTCAAGGTTCTACAAGATCGCGATCCTGGCACGTTCGCACAGGTCGCGACGTTGCTCTTTCAGAAAGATCAGCGGCTCGCCGAACTGGATGCCGAAGTCGTATCGCTCACGACGCATCGCAATCACCTTACGGGCGTACTCATCTGCCTCTTGCGGCATCATGAGTGCTTTAAGGACAAGCAGCAAGGCCGGTTCCCAATGGCGGATCTACGCAAGATGGAAGAGACTTCGGATGGCGACGAAGCGATCGACACCGGTCGGGATGATGTTAGCGGTGAGATGGTCGTCAGTGTAGTTTCCGCTCGAGAATACTTGCGCAACTTGCAGGGCATGGGACAGCTCGAAGGCGATTACGAAGTCCCGAAAAGACCACCATTCGTAGTCAAGGTTGAACCGCCAGAAGGAGCGACGCTGCTCGGCAGCGAGGTCACGCACAAGGACGTCAGCTTTCAGTTTGTGCCGCCACAGTCGGGCAAGCCGGATGAGCTCGGCAAGCCAAAAAATCCACGCGAGTACTCGGCGATGAACGATGGCACCCATTTGTTCACGACGGATAGCGCGGGATTGACGGTGCATATAAAGTTGCTCTACAGGAAGCCGGACAAGCCCGCGGCGGAAGAACCAATTGAGCCGCTGACGTGCACAGAGCAATGGCATCTCGATCAGGACGCGCCGGGCTTTCGCTGCAGCACGTGCGGAGATAATCGCAAGATAGAAACGGCCGTAACAGTTCAGTAAGGCACGCCAGGAACGCAACCCAAATTAAAGGAGAATCGTATGAACAGATTGCAGTCGCTCGTTCTCGCCTGTCTGCTGGTCGCGGTCTTGGCAGTCACAGGCTTTGCGCAAAGCACGCCGAACCTCTCGGCACTCTCAACCTACAATTCGCCGCTCAGCGTTTGCGCGGTCAATGCGCAATTCATCTTGCAGCCTTCGGGCGGTGCCTATATCGGAAGTATGCCGGGACTCTATATCTGTCCGGCAGTCAATACTCCGCTGCCTTTTAGCCAAGGCGCCAACACGCTCGAAATTCAAGGCGCGGACTTCGCAAATGCCACGGCGACGGCAACTACTTTCTTGAGCTGGCCGCTCAATCCCTACGGCGTTTACAAGTTCGCTTGCGTCGTTTTCTGGGAGCATTCAAGCACGGTTGCACCGGTCTTTACGCTAACTACACCGACTTCGCCGACGAACGTACTTGCCTTCGCCCAGGTCTACAGCACAAACACGGGCACAAACACGGCGGGCCTGCTATCCGGAAGCCCGCTGGCCTTTACCGGAGCCGCAGCTGGCGCCGGCAGCACAGTGTACAAAGCCACGGTTGAAGGAACAATCGAGAACGGTTCAACGGCGGGCACGCTGGCCTTTCAACTCTCTTCGGCCAGTGGCACCGTTACTGCGAAGCGTGGCAGTTATTGCAGCCTGAACTAAACATGCCGTATTCATCGGTTTCGGAAGTTCCGGATCACGTTCCAAAGAGCAAGCGCAAACAATGGATCGAAGTCTGGAACTCTGAATACGCTCAGCAGAAGAAGAAAGGCAAATCGAACGAAGAGGCTGAGTCGATCGCGTTCGCTGCGGCGAACTCCGTGACCAGCAAAAGCGAAGGAGGCGCGATGGATGAATTGAAGCTTCTGAAGGCGCTCGATTATTTCCGTTGGGTCGAGAAGTCTGACGGAACGCATGTTGTCGAAGGGATCGCGACCTCTGAAGCGGTGGACAAAGACGGCGAGATCGCGGATTTCAAGGACACGGCTCAGGCGATCAAGGTCTGGTCCGATGAAGCGGCGGAGAGCACAAAGGCAGCCGGCCAGGAAATCTCTCTCGGCAACATCCGGATTCAGCATGATGCTAAACAGATCGGCGGCAAGGTCACGGCAGTTGAACCGAATAAGGCAAAGAAATTCATTCTCATTGCCACGCAGCCGCTTGAAAAGGTCTTCGACGATCTCATCAAACCAGGCATGGTCCGCGGTTTCTCGATCGCAGGCTCGTATCAATATCGCAAGTGCGCGACCTGCGAGAGCGAGATTCAAGGGCGCAGCCGCTATTGCACGAACTGCAAGAAAGACGTTCACGTACGATACGCGCCGAACATCAGTGAGATTAGCTACGTGGACAATCCCTGCAACGAGGATTCGACCTTCACGAGCGTCAAGGCGGACGGCTCGATGGAAGTCGTGAAAGTTTCAAGCTTGCGCAAGGAAGAGGAAAACGCTGCTAGCGCCTTCTCGAACTGCAAGTGCAGTTGCATCAATTGCATGGCCGGCAATCACGAAAAGTGCACAATGCCAGGCTGCGACTATGGCGGAAAGGACAAAGCGGCTGACGGCAGCATTCGCAAGGCAGTCGAAAGCGTTCTGATCGATGCCGGACTCATGAAAGAAAAAAAGACGAAGCGTGTCGCGGGCAAGGATCTGCCGGCATCGGCCTTTGCCTACGTCGGAGATCCGGACGATACGTCGACCTGGAAGCTCCCGATTCACGATGCCAGTCATTGCCGCAACGCGCTCGCTCGCTTCAATCAGACGCAGGGCATCCCGGCCGGCGAGAAAGCGAAGGTCAAGGCGAAGATCGTTGCCCGGGCCAAGCGGTTCGGCATCAAGGTCAGTGAGGACAGCAAGAAATGTGTGCGCGCAGCGCTGGTGCGCGTTATGGCCGAACAATCAGATAAGGCCGCAGCCGAACAGATGGTCGCTACGGTCGAGGAAGTCTTCGCCAAGGTCGATGGCGAGGCCAAGCTTTTCAAAGGGCTATACACGGTTTCGCAGCTCGCGGAACTGCTACAGAGCCTGCAATATCTCGTCGCCAGCACGGAATATGAACGCGATTATGAAGGCGACGATAGTGAAGTGCCCGACGATTTGCGTCAGATGCTCGAGGATCTCGTACCGATCTTCGTGAGGATGGCGCAGGAAGAAGCAAGCGAACTGTTAACTCAATCCAAGAAAGCCGCCGACGGCGGAAAAGGAGGCAAGTCTATGTCAGACCAAAACGCCGACCTGCTGAAGGCGGCCAAGGAGCTCATGGCGAGTGTTTGGAAGAAAGCCAAGAGTCTCTTTCACAAGTGCGCAACCGCCCACAAGGGCCTAATGAAAGCTCACGAGAGCCGTGGCGATCATCACAAGGCGCTGTCTGAGCACCACGCCGATATGTCTGAGGCCCATGCGGACGCGGACAAGGCGGTAAAGGACGAACTGCAGAAACTGACTGCTGGCAGCGAGTTCAGTAAACTCGATCCGGTCGCTAAGATCGAAGCCAAGGTTGCAGTGCTCGAAAAGAGCAGCAATCCTCACGTCAAGGGCCATGCCAAGATCGCCAAGGCGCACATGGGGCTGCACAAGTGTGCGATGAAGGCTCATGGTCATCACGACGAACTGCACAAAGCGCATACGGATCTGGGCGACGCTGAACAGGCCCCGGACGTGGAAGGCCGATCAAAGGACGATGCCGAAGCGCATCCGGGCGGCAGCAGCGAGAAGCTGGCTCAGGAATTGAAGGAAACTCAGGAAGCGCTGGCCAAGGCCAAGGAAGCGGCCGAGAAGGGCGGCAACGCGGAACTGGTGAAGCTGATCACGGCCGGCCAGGAAGCGATGGCGAAACAGTTCGAGGCAATCAAGGCAGACGTCGCGGCCATCAAGAAGGACGTCGACGAAAATCTCTCACAACTGGATGAAGGTCCGGTCGCGAAAGCGAAGCGTCTCGCCGCTAGACGGGACGGAACGGTCAATGATCCAGACGGTAACAAAGACGATAAGACCAATGTGCTGGCCATGCCACACAGCGGTCCGATCGCCAAGGTAGGCGGGCTAGGTCTCTGATCCCGAGCACGACCCGTCGCGCACTCCCCTAGCGCGACTTGTTTTGACGCAAGTCCACATTTCAACAAGGAGGAATGCGTATGTACAGACAGGGCGAAAGCCCCTATTTCGGTCAAACTCGGGAGCACGCGCGGCAGTTGCACGATCGTATGGGACAATCCGCGTTTGGCCAATTCCAGGCGAATATGAACGCCAACATCGCGAAAGCGATGGAAACCGTGCCGGGCGATACCAAGGCACTCTACAAGAAGTATCTGGCTGAGGAATTCAACGCTCAGGACGAACTGCACGGCGATACAGCCTACAAAGCGAGCTGGCAGGAGATGCCGCTATTCATGTTCGAAAAGGCGGAGAACGTCTCCAAGAACCCGAATGGCTGGTCAACCGTCATGCAACAGGAAGCGCAGCGTGACGCGCTCGCGAAGAATCTGATCAAATTTCAGTCGCGGGCGATTCACGGCGTAAAGAAGGCTGGCGTTCCGGGCGTCACGACCGCTCTAGGCATCAACTTCTACGACCTGCGGCCTCCGGTCGAACTGCTCTATCCGGTGAACGTTCCGATCCGCAACTCGATGGCGCGCGTCTCTCGCGTCAACGACGGCTGGGGCGTGGCGGCTCACTGGATGGCAACCCGCGTAGTCGGCTCTGCGCCGATCGAGGCGGAAGAAGGCAAGCGCGTTGGCTATTCGCTGCCCGACAACAACCAGTACATCGCGTCCTACAAAGAGATCGGCGTAGAGCGCGCTGTGTCGTTCACGGCGCAAGCGGCTGGCGAAGGCTTTGCGGACAACGTGGCCGACGAACATCTCCGTGCTTTGCACTCGCTGTTCCTGGGCGAAGAGGGCATGGACCTGCTGGGCAACTCCGGCAACGGAACCGGTTCGAACGGTTACGCTCTCGGAGCAGCTCCGATTCCGACGCTGACGCAGCAGGCGGGTACGACCGCATTCACGACCGCCAACACGATCTACGTCTATCTCGTGTGCGTTAGCCCGCTCGGATTCCCCAACAATAACTGGTACGGCTATTTAGCGGCGCCGACGGTGGCGACTGGCTTGACGCCGACCTTCAATCGCGCCAACGCAGACGGCTCAGAGACGGCGCTAAATGGCGGCACATCGCAAATCAGCGGTGCACCGACCGGCAGCGGCGTTGGCTCTGTGATAATCAGCGTGAATTACAACCAGGTGCTGGCGCAGGCCATTCCTTCGGGCAGCACGATCGCCGGCGTCGAAGGCGCGGCTGCTTACGCATGGTATGTAGGGACGGCGGCAGGCCAGGCAAACGCTTTCCTGTATGCCATCACTACCGTGCCGCAAGTCACGATCACCGCGGCGGGTGCGGCCACAGCACAGCCAGCAAGCGCTGCTGGCCTGCAGACGGATCACAGCTATCAGATACTCGACTACGATGGGCTTCTGGCTTATTCGCAGAACGCTGGCGGCTATTATGTCTCGCAGTGGGGACAAGGCCCAAGCAGCTCGAATTCGCTCACCCCGCTCAAGATGGGCGGCGTGACCGAAATCGAGAACGCGCTCGAATACTTCTGGTCGACATTCCAGGCCGTGCCCTCACGGATCTGGTGCGGCTTCCAGGCACGCTTGACGCTCGACTACGCCATGAAGTGGGGCGGGACCAACGGACAGGTCGCAACCATCTTCCTGAATCCGAACACAGTGGGCGGACTTGTCGGCGGATTCCAGTTCGACAGCTACTTGTCGAAGTGGGGCACCCCAACCGGCAACGGCTTGCAGATTCCAATCCAGCATCACCCCATGCTGCCCACCGGCACCATCTTCTTCGATATGGATACCAACCCGTATCCACACTCGCGCATCCCGTACGCACGGGCCATGTTGGTGCAGAGAGACTACTATAGTATAGAATGGCCGATTACTACACGCGAGTGGACGTTTGGCACTTACGCCCACCAGGTCATTCAAGCGCATGTCCCATGGATTACCGGACAAATCACGAATGTCGGTGCGTTTGTCGGTAACTGATGTAATAGTTTACTCAGCCAGCGTCAGATAATGGCGCTGGCCGAGTGGACACTTTGATGTTATTCTCATTGCTGGAGAATGTACGGCAATGGGAAGAAGATTGAAGCAATTAGAATATTTGCGAGATGCAGTACGGAAGCACGGAAAGACCGATGCCTGCTTGCTTTGGCCTTATAGCACGAGAGGTCAGATGGGCTATGGTCAGGTTCCTATCGGAAACGGCAAGGCAGACTCAGTTCATCGCGTCGCATGGCGTCAGCTTCACGGCGATATTCCTAAAGGCAAGGACGTGATGCACACGTGCGACACGCCACGATGTTTCGCGGAAGTGCATCTCGTTCTCGGAACGAAATTCGACAACATGCAAGATGCCTCGAGAAAGGGGCGACTGCCCGGCCCTGGCGATGCCGTGGCCGGGGGGAAGAATGGGCGGGCAGTTCTCACACAAGCGAAGGTCATGAAGATTCTAGAGCGCCATGCGGAAGGTTGGGGACTTCGGCCGCTAGCACGATCATTTGGCGTAGGCCGCACGACTGTCCAGAAGATCATCCAGGGCAAGTTGTGGCCACATCTTCCTCGACCGAACATCGAAAAGCAGGTCACATCGTGAATCAACGCAGAGTGCTAGAAATCTCCGAACCGTTCACGCGAATGGCCTGCGATGTGCTTCGCTATGACATGCCGTCATTTTTGATTGGTAGTAACGGCATGGAGATCGTGCGATCGCCGCGGACGGTCGAGTTGCTTACTCGCATCGAATCTCTTCGACAAGAGGCTATATATGACGCAGTCAGAGAGCAGGCTGCGTCATGACCTACATTCACATTGATTGGCCGAGTCCGCGCTATGCCGACTCTTGGTTCGGATTAAAGCGTGGTCGGATGCTCAAGCGCGTGTTCAGCAATCCAAAGCGCGGCGAATATTCTTTCGATGAAGTGACGGGCAATTATACGTTCTCCAGCGAGGATGCCGGACGCGATATTGAAGTAAGCGGACTGCCTATTAGAGAGCAGGCTGCGTCATGAGCCGCGGCGATGCCTGGAAAGTGGCTCTACGTGAGCACTGGCTCAATTCTCTTGAGTGTCTTCACATTATTCGCTCAGAGGTTGCGCACTGTGCCTGCGGTTGGAAAAGTGACATTCAGCCGACTGTTGGCTCAGCCGTAGAGCGATGGATTGAGCATGTCGAAGGATATTGTCGCTAAAGTTCCTCCAAGCGCGAGGTAAGGGCAGCGTCGCGCACTGCCGCGAAGGCCGGTCTTCGGATCGGCCTTTTGCTTTTGAGACATTGACGCGGCGACGCGCTCAATAGGTGGGCAGCCTTCCGATTCTGGGGGAGGGTCCAGGGCTGCCCAACTTTTCATTGTGAGGTATATCAATGGCTGCTACGACCAATCCCAGCCCGATGTGCCAATTCTGCGCTCACCCTCCGCACGAACCGAAGAAGTGTTCCCAAAAGGGTTGCAAGTGTAAATGTAAAAAAGGATTTTGGGGGCAACTTCTGGAGGGATTGGGCAACGCCATCGGCGAAGCTAAATTCGATCAATGAAAGCCTTCCTGTTCGTGCTGATCATTGCGGCTGCTACGTTTATGCAGGCGCAAGGCTGCAAGCTGCAGGGTATGCTTCGTCTCGCGCCTCCCTATAATGGCCTGATCTGCAAGGTGGATGGACAACTTCGCTGGATGGTCGGCTATTCGAAGGCATACAACGCCTTCGTGGTCACGGATGCGAGTACAAATGAAGTCTGGCTGCTGCCGGTGAAGCCGCTCACGCATTACGAGAGCACACAAGTTATTGGCGAGCATGGCAGCGCTTTCACATTGGACAGCGAAGCGTTTGAGGATGACTGGCGAATTCCGATTTCGCTGAGCGGGAATTGATATGGCGGATCTCGAGCTCGAAGAAAAGTGCTCACGCTGCGGCGGGGACGGCTACGTTGCTGTCGGAGCGATCAGGAATGGCCTATCGGCAACAAAGACCTGTCCACTCTGTCACGGCACAGGAACATACAAAACTGAAGAGCCGCACAGCCATTTCGCGCCCACGGAATTGCGGAAGTGAAAGGATTGATTTATGGAATGTGAAGTCTTGAAAGGGCAGGATCGCATCGTACTATATCCCCGCTCAATAACAGACCACACTGGCCTCGTAGTTTGCGGCGAAGCTATCTCCGGCGAAGTCCCTTGCTCCGACATGGCGCCCGGGGATGATGGCAGTATCAAGATGTGTCGGGAGCATCTGGAATTAGCGGAAAGATTACGCCGCTCGCCGTGCATAGTGGCGATACCGCTGCACGTCACGGTAACACGCGGTGATGAAAAGCTGGTCGATGTCGACTGGACATTTACAAGCAATGCAGGTCCTGAGCTTACGCCGGCTGAACTACGAAGGGCGCTCGAAGATGGCGTAATGCGGGCAATGGATCGGAAGAAACCGCAGTAGGCAATGCCGGACCTCTATGGTGTGAGAAAGCCGAGTCCTCAGCAGTTGCGTGTCATTGAATTCGTAGCAGCCGGGCTCAAGAACAGAGAAGTGGCTGAGGCGATGGGCATTACGGAGCATGTTGTCAAGAACATGCTGCGGATCGTCTACGACAAGCTTGGGCTCTGGAATCGCGTGGAGCTCGCGCTGTGGTTTGAGGCGCGAAAGCACAATGGCTAGCAATCTCGGCAATCTAGGGCTATTCCTGGATGACATCGTCCCGAGTGGGATCGTTGACGGGATAAACAAAGTTTTCGTGCTTCCAGAGTTGCCGAATCCGGTGGCTTCACTGCGTATGTATGTAAATGGGCTACTGAACAAGCAGGGCACGGATTACACGTTGGAGGATGTGGACGTCACGTTTCTTTGTCCACCAGCTGCTGGCAGCATTATTACGTGCTGGTATCGACGCTGAGAAGGAGCAATAAAATGCAAGGCGAAATTCCCAAAGCGAGAGCTTGGCTGATCATCATCGCACTCTTTTCTGTAGGGCTGTTGCTTGGCGCGGTCACGCAAATCAATTTGACAACTCAGGTCACCGGAATCTTGCCCACGGCCAATGGCGGCACGAACGTCAATGGCACGGCTGTGTTTCCAGCGAGTGGCA
>Ga0187810_10000097_pt1 | contig 40508 bp, 38 predicted proteins | sample NC_wetland_sal_i_9_FD_132963 | JGI IMG/M metagenome (GOLD analysis project Ga0187810, IMG submission 132963) | Wetland sediment microbial communities from Neuse River Estuary, North Carolina, USA - ASW_5 | ecosystem: Environmental > Aquatic > Freshwater > Wetlands > Sediment | place: USA: North...
GAGAAATACAAGAGCCAGAAGAGCGAAAAACCCCAGGAGGAGGAGCAGGCGTGGCGCTCCGAAACCGTGGAAGAACGTCTCAGCCACGCCCTGGTGAAAGGTATCGACGCCCACATCGAACAGGACACGGAGGAGGCACGCTTGAAATACGGCAAGCCAATCCGGGTGATCGAAGGCCCTCTCATGGCCGGGATGAAGATTGTCGGGAATTTGTTCGGCGAGGGAAAAATGTTCCTCCCGCAGGTGGTTAAAAGCGCGCGTGTGATGAAAAAAGCCGTGGCGCATCTTCTCCCCTTTCTGGAGGAGGAGAAACGGCAGAATCCTTCGGCGAAAGAACAGGGCAAGCTTCTCATCGCCACGGTGAAGGGAGATGTCCACGACATCGGAAAGAACATCGTCTCGGTTGTGCTTGCGTGCAACAACTGGAACATCATTGATCTCGGCGTGATGACATCCTGCGAAAAGATCGTCGAGACGGCCAGGCGGGAGAATGTCGACATCATCGGCCTCAGCGGACTCATCACCCCTTCATTGGATGAAATGTCCCACGTGGCGTCCGAACTGGAGCGCCAGGGTTTCAAAGTTCCGCTGTTAATCGGAGGCGCGACCACGAGCGCAGCCCACACCGCCATCAAGATTTCGCCCTTCTATTCCCAGCCGGTTGTCCATGTCCTCGACGCATCGCGGGCTGTGGAGGTCTGCTCAAACCTTACCCGTGATGACGTGAAGGCCGACTATTTTAGCGATCTGCGCCAGAAACAGGAGGCGCTCCGCGTCGCCCACGCACAGGGACGCAAGGATGCCAAGCCGCTTCTCTCTCTTGAAGAAGCCCGGAAACGAGGTTTTACCTGCGACTGGAGCAAGCAGGAAACCGCCGTTCCGGAATTTACCGGGCCACGGGTGGAATCCGATCTGCCCATCTCCGAGTTGGTTCCGTTCATCGACTGGTCGCCCTTTTTTCACACGTGGGAGATACGCGGGCGCTACCCGCAGGTGTTCGATGATCCGAAGGTTGGAGAAGAGGCTCGCAAACTGCACCAGGATGCTCTCGAGATGCTTGACCGCATCGTGTCGGGAAAATGGCTCCGGGCCAATGGTATCTTCGCCTTTTTCCCGGTCAACCGCGTCGGTGACGATGTGGAAGTGTATGCCCACACTGACCGTTCCCGGCTTCTGACGACCTTCCATTTCCTGCGGCAACAACAGGAGAAAGACTCGGCTCCGAACTTCTCCCTGGCCGATTTCATCGCGCCGAAGGAATCGGGACGGATCGACTACATCGGGGCGTTTGCCGTCACCGCCGGACTGGGTTGCGATGAAAAGGCCGCCGAATTCCAAAAGGCCCACGACGATTACAACTCCATCCTGCTCAAGGCACTGGCCGACCGGCTGGCCGAAGCTTACGCGGAACGACTTCACAAAAAAGCGCGGGAGGCCTGGCAGTTTGGCAAAACGGAAAACCTCACCGATAGCGACCTGATTGCCGAAAAATACCGGGGGATTCGTCCTGCCGCCGGTTACCCCGCGTGCCCGGATCACACGGAAAAACCCGTTCTCTGGAAACTCCTGGACGCGGAAAAACAGACCGGCATCCGCCTGACCGAGACTTACGCCATGTGGCCCGGAGCCTCCGTCAGCGGCCTTTACTTCGCCCATCCGGAGTCAAAGTACTTCGCCGTCGGGAAGATCGGGAAAGATCAGGTGCTGGACTACCAGTCCCGCAAGGGAATGAGCCTTCAGGAAACGGAAAAATGGCTGGGCCCGTGGCTGGCCTACGATCCAGCGTGATGGATGCGAGAAAATCGCTCCGTTTTTTCTTTGAAAAAATGGTGAAGACGCAGAGTTGACCATTTGGAAAACATCCATCTAGGATAACATTCCTTTCATGTATTCGATTCGACAGACCAAATCTTTTTCCGCCACAGGGCTCTCGCTTAAGAGATGAATCTTTTAACCGACCGGCTGGATTTGGAAAAACTCCCGCTGCTTCTGCAGCAGTTGGTGCTGGACGTGTTTTCGCGGCTCTTTCATTTTCTGCCGGAATCGCTCCTCGCTTATGAACCGGCAGTGAAAAGCCTCGTGTCGATTTTTCTGGTCATCGTCCCCATCATCGGCGTTTTTTGCACCCTTTTCGCCGTTGTGGTGATGATGGAGCGCAAGGGACTGGGCCGCATGCAAAACCGCCTGGGCCCGAATCGCGTCGGCCCCTTCGGCATGCTCCAACCTGCGGCGGACGGTATTAAAATGTTGATCAAGGAGGACATTGTCCCGGCAAACGCCGATCATCTGGTTCACTTTCTGGCTCCGTGCCTGCTGGTGCTCGGCTCGCTGATTTCCTTCTCGGTGATTCCGTTCGGGAAAAACCTGCTCCCCATCGATCTGGAGTGCGGGCTGGTCTTTTACTTCGCAGGTGGAGCGGCAAGCGAGCTTTCCATCTTCATGGCCGGATGGTCGAGCCATAATAAATATTCCCTTCTGGGAGCCATGCGGGCGCTGGCACAGCTTTTAAGCTACGAAATCCCCCTCATCCTCTCCACAGTTCCGGTGGTGATGCTGGCATCCTCGCTTGAGCCTTCCCGGATTGTCGCCCACCAGGCCGGATACACGGCATGGATCATCCCCCACTGGTTTGTCTGCACACCGTGGGGAGCCATCGGTTTCCTCCTTTTCTTCATCGCCTCGCTGGCGGAGACCAACCGCTCGCCCTTCGATTTGCCGGAGGCGGAATCTGAACTCATCGCGGGACACCTGACGGAATATTCCGGCTTCAAGTATGCCCTCTTTTTCATGGCGGAATATCTGGCCATGATCTCGATCAGCGCCATCGGCATCACGCTTTTCCTCGGTGGCTGGCATGCGCCGTGCAAGTTTTTTGAATTTATCCCATCCTATTTCTGGTTTGGCGGGAAACTGCTCTTCCTGCTCTGGATGTTCATCTGGATTCGCGCGACCGTGCCTCGTTTGAGGATTGATCAACTGATGGCGTTTGCGTGGAAATTCATGATCCCCCTCGGACTCGTCAACATCCTCGTCGCCGCCTTCTGGTATAAAAGTCTTTCATGGAATTTCGAGGGACACGACTTCTTGCGCTGGGGGATCGCCGTTGCGGTGCTCGGCGGCTGCTACTGCGCCCTGGCCCGGCTCTTGAACGAGAAATCAACAGCATCATCGAAAAGGACGTACCGTTACGCGGAGTGATATGGATTTCTGGAGCTTCATCGTATTGGGAGTCATCTCCTTTGTTCTTCTGACGAGTGCGAGCGCCGCCATGAGTCTGAGCAACTTGATTCACTGCGCCCTGTGTCTGGTTCTCAGTTTTGTCTGCATCGCCTGCATCTATCTCTGGCTTGGGGTGGAATTTCTCGGTTTCGTACAAGTGCTGGTCTACGTGGGAGCCGTCTCCATTCTGGTCGTCTTCACGATCCTGCTCACACGGAGGGGGTTTGAAGGGGAAATCATCGATTTTTCCGGCACGGTGCTTCTCGGTCCCGTACTTATCCTTCCCGTTTTGCTAACCCTGTGGTGGGCTGTTGGCTCGCTGCCCACACCACCGGATCATATAAAAACCCCGGTGGCTCATGTCGCCCAAATCGGGATTGAACTCGGAGGCAATGAGAGCGGTGGCGGGCATTATATCCTGCCCATGCTCGGAGTCGGCATTTTGCTCACGGCGGCTTTGATCGGGGGGGCCAGCATGGCTTCCTCCAAACGGAGAAAGGAAGAAAAATGGAACTGAAGTTTTGCCTTTTTATTTCGGCGCTCCTTTTTTCCATCGGTTTCGTCGGAGCTGTCACCCGCAAAAACGCCATTCTCGTCCTCATCGGGATTGAATTGATGCTCAATGCCGCCAACATCAATTTCATCGTCTTCTGGAAATACGCTGCCCCACATGATGCGGGCGGTCTCATGTTTCCGCTCTTTTCCATTGCCGTCGCGGCAGCGGAAGCCGCTGTCGGTCTGGCGTTGATCATTGCCGCCTACCGGCATTTCAAGACCACGGACATCTCTCAAATGAACCGACTTAAAGGTTGATCCATGCCCTCGATTATAGACATCCTCTGGTTGATCCCGACTCTGCCCCTGATGGCGGCGGTGATCGCGTTCGCCCTCCCGAAATCGCAGACCCGGTGGAGTCCGGTTCTGGCCATTGGCGGCATCGGGATTTCCACGCTTCTCTCGCTGGCGGCTTTCATCACCACACTGGGGAGTATTTCCTATCGAGCCTTTTTAAATGTCCCGTGGTTCAATATCGGTTGGGACGTGGTCGAAATCGGCTGGGTGCTGGACCCGCTCACGGCGGCCATGCTGGTGATGGTCAGCTTTGTCTCCACTCTCATCTTTATTTTCAGCATCGGCTACATTGCGGAGGATGATCGCAAGGGACGCTTCTTCTGCTACCTCAGTTTTTTTGCAGCGGCGATGCTCGGGATTGTCATATCAAACAGTCTGCTCCTTCTTTTCATCTGCTGGGAACTCGTCGGGCTGGCATCCTATCTCCTCATCGGTTTTTGGTATCACAAGCCCTCGGCGGCGGCGGCGGCTCAAAAGGCGTTCGTCGTCACCCGTCTGGGCGATGTCGGATTTTTCCTCGGCATGCTCTGGCTCTACGCCCATCAAAACTCCACTTTGCTTTTTTACACCACGGGTCGTACGGGAATTTTGGATCTTTCCCCCGGCACCCTTCAGTATCTCCAGGCAAATTGCATGTGCGGACTTCCGCTGGTGGGAGCCATCACCCTTTTGATTTTCTGCGGCGCGATGGGCAAGTCCGGCCAGTTTCCGCTGCATGTCTGGCTGCCGGATGCCATGGAAGGCCCCACTCCGGTCAGCGCCCTCATCCATGCCGCAACCATGGTGGCTGCCGGCGTCTTTCTCATGGCGCGGCTCCATCCCCTGATGGATGCGGCAGGAGGCACGACTTCCCTCACGGCATGCATCATCACCACCATTGGGACGATTACCGCCCTGCTCGGAGCCCTGCTCGCTCTGGCTCAGATGGATATCAAGCGAATCCTCGCCTATTCGACTGTTTCGCAGCTCGGCTTCATGATGATGTCGCTCGGCGTGGGCGGCTGGGTGGCGGCAATTTTCCACCTCCTTACTCACGGGTGCTTCAAGGCCCTTCTTTTCCTCGGCGCAGGCTCGGTGATTCACGGCAATCATCATGAGCAGGACATCCGCCACATGGGCGGTCTTGCCGGGAAGATGAAGTTCACCTTTGTCACCTTTGCGGTTGGAATGATGGCTCTTGCCGGTTTCCCGTTTCTCTTCAGCGGATTCTGGAGCAAGGAGGCCATTTTCCACGCCACCTCGGGATGGTCTGTCTCCATCTGGCCGTTTTGGATCGCCGTATTCGCAGCCTTTTTCACCGCCTTCTATATGACGAGGCTCATGATGTATGTCTTCTTCGGCACGGCACGGGGACATCGCACGCACGAAAGTCCGGCAGTCATGACCGTTCCCCTGATGATCCTAGCCTCGATCATCGTGTTGATGAGCGTCGTCTGCACCCCGGCGTGGCCTTGGGTCGAAGGCTATCTGGCCGGACTTCCTGTCACCTATAATTGGGAACATCTCGTCGAGGGATGGGATGTCATTCTCCTCTCGCTCTTCATCGTCACCATGGGAGTCGGCTCCTGCTGGTGGCTGTACGCCGGGCCCTCCGATGCACTAGCCCAAACCGACCCCCTTCAGGAGGTGCTGGGCCGGACCTTCGGATGGCTGCAAGGGCGATTCTATTTTGACGAGCTCTATCAGCTTGTTTTTGTCCGCAACTTTTACCTTTTTTCGATCATCTCCCGTCTCATGGATCGCTGGGTCTGGGGTTCGGCGGTGAGTGTGGCGGGTGCCCTTGTGGTCGGGTTCGGATGGGTGGGACGTTTCATGGATGAATTTGTGATGCGGAGGTCGTTCGACGAAGGTTGTCTGGGCTTCCTCTCAACGGGGAAGGTGCTGGCCACGATCCAATCGGGCGACATCTCCCGCTACCTTCGGATTCTTGCCGCCGCCGTGGCGCTTCTTGCCGCAATCCTTTTCCTCAAAGGGCTGTCATGATCGAGAATTGGATTCTTACCACCTTGATTTTCGCCCCATGGGTCGGCGCATTCCTTGTCATGGAACTGCACCGCAAGTCGCCCCGCATCATTCGCGGAGTGGCCTTCGCCATTGGCATTTTCTGCCTCGCCTGCTCGCTCTGGCTGGTCGCCAATTTCGAGACGGATATCCCCGGCCTCCAGTTCAACCAGTCCATCCCGTGGCTTCACTTCGGACTGCATCGCGACCTGTATTACCATGTCGGAGTCGACGGTCTCGGCCTGATCGTCGTTGTCCTGACGGCCTTGATCTTCCCCATCGCCCAGCTGGCGTCCGGGAAAATCGGGAAAAACATCGCCGCCTATCATGCACTGCTGCTTCTCCTTCAGGGTTGCGCGTTTGGAGTCTTCGTCATTCAAGACTTTTTCCTCTGGTTCCTCTTTTGGGAGATCAGTCTCTTCCCTTCCTACTTCCTCATCCGTGAATGGGGTGGCCCCGGCGGGCGCAAGGCCGCCTTCCAATTCTTCCTCTACACCCTGGCCGGGAGCGCCTTCCTTTTGCTCGGGTACATTGGTCTCCTTTTCACGTCTGCCGGCGCTCAACTTGGATGGGATATTTTTGATTTCCAAAATCTCAGCCGTGCGGCGGCGGCTCTTAATTTCGAGGCTCATTTTAGCATCGAATCATCCCTCGGGACTTTCCACGCCTCTCCCTTGATTTACTGGCTCATGCTCGGAGTGATGGCCGGATTTGCGGTGAAAGTTCCGCTCTTCCCCTTTCACACCTGGCTGCCCGATACTTATGCTGAGGCACCTGCTCCCGTCTCCATGGTGCTGACCGGAGTCCTTTCAAAAATGGGGGTTTACGGTTTTCTCCGGATTGCGCTACCCCTTTTCCATTGGGAAATCTGCGACCTGGCAAACATTCTCCTCGGTCTGGCCGTTGCCGGGGCAATCTTTTCAGCCGCAGCAGCCCTCGCCCAACAAGATCTCAAAAGGATGGCGGCCTATCTTTCCATCAATCACCTTAGCTACTGCCTGATCGGCATCTTCGCCTGCGCCATCACGCTTTCCAGTGCCCGGCACCTTCTGCCTTACGCCGCCATCAGTTCGGCGCTGGGAGGCGTCATCCTGCAAATTTTCAGCCATGGCATCACCGCTGCAGCACTCTTCTACCTCATTGGCATCCTTGAAGAGAGAACGGGCAAGCGGGGGCTGGAGGATTTTGGCGGATTGAGGGCACAGGCTCCCGTCTTCACCGCGGCCTTCTGCCTGATTTCCTTTGCCTCGCTCGGCCTGCCGGGAATGAGCGGATTCATCGCGGAATTTCTTATCCTGAAGGGTTCGTTTGTCTTGGCTCCGATGGTCACCGTCGGAGCCTCGGTGGCGGTCTTCATCGGAGCCGTGGTGCTGATACGAGTCATGAAAGCGGTCTTTCACGGCCCCCTGAATGAAAGCCTAGCCGGGTTTCACGATCTCACTTCGGCGGAAATCATTCCCTTGATTCCCCTGATCGTCCTGACGCTGGGGATCGGCATCTGGCCCCGCCTCGTACTCGATCTGGCGAACCCATTTTGTAAAACCTTTACCGATATTCTTATAACGGGAGGGGTAAAATGATGAGTCTCATTCCCTGGACGATCTATCTGTGTTTTGCGGGAGCGGCGATCCTCTTCCTGAGTCGCGCCGACATGGTGAAGTTTCACCGATGGCTCGCCCTCTCTGTCACCGTGTTGTGTACCGTGATCGCCCTTCTCGGAGCAAATGACTACAGCACGATCGGCGACCATGGCGTCATCACCCTCACTCGGGTGTCGTGGATTTCCCTGCCTTGGCTTTCCGAGCACAACCCCCATTCTTTCGAAATTCACTACTTTCTGGCGGTCGATGGAACGAGCTTGATCCTGATCCTGCTGACCGGGATCGTGGCCACCGCAGGCGTTCTCTTTTCCTGGAACATCACTCAAAGGACGAAGGAGTTCTTCGCCCTTTATCTTTTACTCATCGGAGGCGTCTTCGGCGTCTTCATGAGTTTTGACCTCTTTCTCTTCATGGTCTTTTACGAAATCGCGATCATCCCGAAATACTTCCTCATCGCCATCTGGGGTTCGACAAACCGCCACTACGGTGCCATGCAACTGGCACTCTATTCCTTCGTGGGCAGCGCACTTGCTCTTGCCGGAATCCTCGCCTCGTGGGCTCTTTACGGGACTTTTGACTTGCTGGAGATCGCCCGGAACATCTCCGCGAATTCTCACCTTTTATTCGACAGACCTCACTCTGATATCGTCATGACGGTTTCGATCCTGCTCTTTCTCTGCACTTTCATCGGGTTTGGAATCCTTGCCGGCATGTGGCCTTTTCATACCTGGGCCCCCGTCGGCCACGTCGCGGCACCGACTGCGGCCTCCATGTTGCTGGCCGGGGTGGTCATGAAACTCGGTGCCTATGGCTGCCTCCGCGTCGCCATGAACATCTTTCCTCTCGGCCTTTCCTCATGTCTGGTGCCTCTATGCTGGCTGGCGATCATCGGCATCATTGTCGGCGCCATCACGGCCCTTGTGCAGGAGGACTTTAAATTCGTCATTGGTTATTCCAGCGTCAGTCACATGGGATGGGTGCTGCTGGGCTGTCTGACCGTGGTTGGTCAGGGCGGGGCGATTTTCCAAATGTTTTCACACGGCATTCTGGCAGGGCTGATGTTTGCCATCGTCGGACGCATGGTCTATGAACGCACCCACACGCGCGATCTGAAGGTCTTGGAAACCATAGGGCTGGCAAAAAAACTGCCCTTTGCCGCCGCCTGTTTTGTCATCGCCGCCGCAGCATCCATGGGAATGCCGGGCTTCAGCGGTTTTCCGGCGGAAGTTTCGATTCTCTGCGCGACTCTGAATGTCGGCTGGCTCGGTTTTGCCGTGGCTGCCGCTGTCTCCATCATCTTCGCCGCCGCTTACATGTTGCGGGCCACTCAGCGGGCTTTTTACAGTGGCATCGAACCCAAACCACATGACGACGATCATCCCCTGCCCCCCATCACCTGTCCGGAAAAAGTCGGAGCCTGCATGCTGATCGCTGTTTCGCTCATCGTCGGTCTGCGTCCGGATTTATTGATGAACCTCGCGACCCCGGTCCTTCAACCCTACGTTCTGACTGCGTCCCACCTACTCAAATGAACTACGGCGACCTACTCCTATTTCTGCTTCCCGAAACCGTCCTGCTGTTGACGGCTGGCGCTGTTTTGCTGGTCGATGGGAAATGGCTCTGCGCCCTCGCACCGCAGAACCGCCGCCAGGGATCTTACGACGTTCTGGTCACCGGCTGCCTTCTGGCTCTCCTCGCTTCGTTTGTTGAACTCCCCCAGTCCGATCCAACGGGAATGCTCGCGGGCGGGGCAACCACGCTCTTTTTCCGCAGAGTCATCGTGGTGCTGACGGTTTTCGCGGGAATCTGGAGCGTCGAAAGTGATCTGGGTGAAAATATCGGTGAATATTGTGCCCTGCTTTTGATGGCCGCCATCGGGATCATGCTGATGTCCGCCTCGCAACACTTGCTGATGGCCTTTGTCGCACTGGAAATCACCGGCGTCAGCCTCTACGCCCTCACCGGATGGGGACGGGGACGTGCCGAATCAGCCGAGGCGGGCCTGAAGTATTTCCTTTTCGGCAGCACGGCGAGCGCACTTTTTCTCTACGGCGCCAGCCTCCTCTACGGGATCACGGGGCACCTCGACTTCCCCGGCATTTCCGCAAGTCTGGCCCACACCAAGCTCAACCCCGCCCTCGCGGTGGCCATGATTCTTCTCCTGGCGGGACTCGGTTTCAAAGTGGCCGCGGTTCCATTTCACCTCTGGGCACCGGATGTCTATCAGGGAGCTCCCACTCCTTCGGCCAGCCTGATTGCCTCCGCCTCGAAGGTCGGCGCCATAGCCCTCTTGCTAAGACTCCTCGTGAAAGCCCTCCCTTCGCAGATCGGGAATGCCGGGTTCCACCTCTACACTCCCGGCTGGATGCCCATCGTAGCCTTCCTTTCCACGATTTCCATGATCCTCGGCTCGCTCGTGGCCCTGCGGCAAAAAAGCGTGAAGCGGCTGCTGGCCTATTCCGCCATATCTCATGCCGGATACATGCTCATCGGCACACTGACTCTGGCCGGGACAAATTCTGTCATTTTTTACGTGGTGACCTACGCCTTTGCCGCCATCGGGCTTTTTGGAATCGTGTCGATTGTGGAAAAGAACACGGGCGGAGATGCCTTGGAAGACTGGAGTGGTCTGGTGCAACGCTCGCCCCTGCTGGCGGGCACGGCGGCCATCTTCATCCTCTCGATGGCTGGCATTCCTCCCCTCGCCGGATTTTTCGGTAAATTCTTTATCTTCGCCGAAGTTCTGCAAACCCCGTCACATCCCCTCTCACTTTTGTGGCTGGTGGGAATCGGACTGGCCGCGAGCGCCGTCTCGCTCTACTATTACCTGATCTTGCTCAAGCACATTTTTGTCCTCTCGGGGAAAAATGACTTCAGCCCGATGGCCTATCTTCCCATCACGAAATTCGCCCTGCTCCTGCTCGCCTTCCTCGTGATCGCAACGGGCCTCTACCCCCGGGTGATCCTTCAGCTCTTGCCTGCAACGATTCAGTAAATCCTTACCCGCCTGGGGAAGAAGCACGTCATAAAAATCGGCCACCCCATGTCCATACGCTGAATCAGAATCAATGTTTAAAGGCAGCGCCTAATGCAGAACCTTTTGAGCAGTGCTTGGGGATCCTTGGTATTGATGACAGAAGTCAAAAAGTCCAACATTCTCCTCTCTTTCCTGATCGCAAACTCATTGCTCATTGCCCTTTGCCCTTTGCCGTTTGACATTGATTCTGGAATCTCAAAACCCTTGAGTTTGAAATAAACCTAGCTGTTGATTTGGAAATATTAAACAGCGTTTACTTCACCGGTCTTAAGCAAGCGTCGATCATCTCTAAAAATGTACCATTTAAGGAATTTATAGGGATGGGTGAGGTTGTTTTTCTCAATGGTGCTTGTCCTAAGCAAATTAGAAAACTGAGGTATTTTAGATTATTTGTTGGACTGTGAATAATAAGCTTTGGAATAGGGTTCTTTTTCTTCTGAATGTGGATATCCATCTTTTTGGCAACGCCCAAAAGCTCAGTGTCAGTCAGTCCATGGCTATCCCACAAAACAATAAAATTAACACTTGGTTTCTTCTTTGAAATAGCCACCTTTTTTGAGAAAGCATCAAGCGCAACATCGCTCCATTTATCAATTTCATCATCAATATTTGCCCATGCCTTATCAGAATACTGTGTTGCATATTTTATCATTTCTTTATCGTCGTCGAGAGAGGCTGTAGATAGGTTCGGAACAACCGTACAAACAGTTGGATCAATTTTTTTAATAGTAGAATTGTTAAATTTTCCAATTCCTTGTGGTGTCATTTCTGTAATTTCAAATCCAACCACACATTTCTCGCATTGGATCATAATATCCGGTGGATCATCGGGATTGGATAGGTGTTCCATGGACTTAATGTCGCCATACCAAGAATTCAAAACACTAACCCATGGAGAAATTGCGTGTGTAAATTGATACACTTCCTTCATCTCCTTTGCTTGCCAGCCATTGTCCTTAAGGCTCTTACTACCATTGACGACTTGGTCGAATGTAAATGGTCGTTTGGGCATGAATCATTTTAACACATATTATCAATAGCCGCATTTTAAATTTGTAATACCCTCAGTTGCTATTACATATGGAATTTCAGTATTAAGGGATAAAAACCGCCCTGTATTCTAAGATCAAACGGTTTTATCATTCCATCATCCACGTAAAGTGACAGACGGTCTCAAACCGTTTCAAATCTGATAGAGAGCGCGGACAGAGAGGGATTCGAACCCTCGGTTGGCTTGCGCCAACTCACGCTTTCCAGGCGTGCCCGATCGACCACTCCGGCATCTGTCCTTAAAAGAGGAGCGAGGATCGTAGAGGGTAAGTGGGTTTTGTGCGAGTGGAAAAATGGCGGGGGGGAGGAGTGTCCTCATTCCGGGGGGTTTCCTGGTGGAAAGGTTTTATTGCAATCCGGAACGATTCGCGCAGGAATTCATGCATGTTCACAGGTATTGTAGAGGAGGCGGGTCGGGTCATCGACCTTCAGTTGAGTGAAAAGGGGGCGAGATTCATCGTCGAGTGCCAAACGGTGCATGAGGGGATCCGGGTCGGCGACAGTCTGGCGAATAATGGCTGCTGCCTCACGGTGGTGGGGATTGAGCAGAATCGTCTGAGTTTCGATCTCCTGGAGGAAACACGACGGAAGACCAATCTCCAGACGCTCCGATCCGGCAGTCTCATCAACCTGGAACGTTCGGTGGCGTCGGATGGGCGGATGGGGGGGCATTTTGTTTCCGGCCATGTGGATGACACGGGCACGGTTACGCGCTGGGAGCCTTCCGGGAGTGACTGGGTGCTGGAGGTGGAGGTTCCGCCCGGTTATGAAAAGTATCTGGTGCCGAAGGGGAGCATTGCGGTGGATGGGATCAGCCTGACGGTGGGGCCAGTGACGGGGCGGAGGTTTACGAATTGGATCATTCCGCACACGCGGGCGGTCACGGCTTTGCAACAACGCCGCGCGGGGGACTTGGTGAATCTGGAGTTTGACCTGCTGGCAAAGTACGCGGAAAAGATTCTTGCTAGTCAGAGGGGCTGACTCATGCAAATATTCCTCCCATCGTGTTAGAATCCATCCGCCAATTGCTCATCCTGCAGGAACGTGATGTCAAGCTTCACAAGCTGATGCAGGAAATCGAATCTGTCCCACTTGAGGAAAAACGGATCGAGGAACACCTGGCGAAACAGACCCAGAAACATCTGGAGCTGAAGACCCTTGCTGCAAAGATTGAGGCGGATCGCCGCGATCTCGACAATCAGGTGCTTTCTCAGAAGACTCTTATCGGCAAATATCGGTCGCAGCAGTTGGAGACTCGGAAGAACGAGGAATTTCAGGCCCTCGGTCATGAAATCGCCCGTACGGAAGAGGGGATCGTGGCCTTGGAGGATCGGGAGTTGGAACTCATGGAAAAAGTGGAGGCCGCCCAAAAGGGCGTCGCTGCCGAAGCTCTCCATGTCAAAGAATACACCAAGACTGCCGAGACGCAGAGGGCCTCTCTCAAGGCACGCCTTGAAACGGCCATCTCCCGGCGGACAGAACTGGAAAAAGAGATTGCCGACCTTGCGGCAACCATCGATCCATCCCTGCTGGACATTTATCGCCGCATTCTCCACCGCAAGCAGGACAGCGCCATCGTCCCGCTTGTGGGGGATAAAACCTGCGGCGGTTGCCACGTGAAGGTCACTCATCAAATCGCCATCTCGGTACGGGCCGGAACAACGGTGACGCACTGCGAGCAGTGCGGACGCATCCTCTACCAACCAGAATTGTGAAAAAATTCCCCCGTGAACCACAGGGTGCCGGGGCAACGCCAATCATCATTGCCCACCGGGGAGCCGCCGGTCGCGGACTGGCACCGGAAAACACCCTGCCCGCCTTCGAACTGGCTTTTCGGCTGGGAGCGGACGCCTGTGAGTGCGATGTAAGGACCACGCATGACGGCCACCTTGTTGTCTTCCATGACGAAGACACTGCCCGACTCACCCGGGGTATTCACACCCGTAAAATCTCCGATGCTCCCTTGGCCGACCTGACTCATATCGACGTCGGTCAATGGAAGCACCAGCGATACGAGGGCACTCGGATTCCCCGGCTCCGCGAAGTCATTCACATGCTGCCCAAGGGAAAAAAGTTGTTCATCGAACTCAAAAGCCCCGGCCTTCAACCCGTTCTCACCCTTGTCGATGAAATCAAATCGAGCGGAGAAAAGCGGGAGAGGCTTTCGGTCATTGGATTCGACCTGCGCCAAATGACCGTGGTGAAAAAACTCCTGAACAATACCCCTGTCCTCTGGCTTTGCGGTATCTGTCAGGACGAGACCATCGTCGGCTGGGATCACCAGGCGCGCTCGGTGGATGAAGTCATCCACGCGGCAACCTATAATCAGGTGGATGGGATCAACCTTCATGCCGCTTCCGGCCCGCTTCCGGGAAGACTCATCGCTGCCGCGAAACGAGCCTGCCTGAAAACCTGTGCATGGATCGTCAACAACCCTGCACAAGCCCGCCGACTGGCCGCTCTGGGACTTGATGCCCTCACCACGGATCAACCGGGTCGAATCCGATCCATCTTCCGGCTGCCTCATCACCCTCCGACAAAAAACGCCGTATAATGGCTCCCGCCTTTACATTCTAAACCGAACAAGGATAATCGCGCGAATATGGATCGAGGAGCATCGATATTTTTGGCCGGCCACCGAGGCATGGTGGGATCAGCGCTCATGCGTCTTTTAAGGGAAAAAAACTTCACCCATATCATCACCCAGAGCAAGACGGAACTGGATCTTCGCCGTCAAAGTGATGTCGAAAATTTCTTTAAAACGACTCGGATCGATACTGTCATCCTCGCCGCCGCCAAAGTGGGGGGCATCCTGATCAACAGCAAACGTCCGGCGGACTTCCTCTACGAAAATCTGCTCATCCAGAACAATGTCATCGAAGCCGCCCGTCTCGGAGGCGTGAAGACCATTGTCTTCCTCGGCAGTTCGTGCATCTACCCCCGGCTTTGTCCCCAACCGATGAAGGAAGAATACCTTCTCAGCGGCCCCTTGGAGCCGACAAATGAAGGATACGCTCTGGCAAAGATCTCCGGTCTCCGGATGGTGCAGTATTATGATCAGCAGTATGGGATGAAAGGCATCTGCCCCATGCCCTGCAATATGTACGGCCCGAATGACTGCTGGGATCTGGAACGCTCTCACGTCCTCTCCGCACTTGTCCGAAAATTTTGCGAGGCCATCGACGACGGGAAAAAAGAGGTCACCCTGTGGGGCACCGGAAGCGCCCGGCGGGAATTCCTCCACGTAGACGATTGCGCACGGGCCATCTTTCTCCTCATGGAAAAAAATATCGGGCCGGACACGGTGAATGTCGGTTACGGCGAAGACATCTCCATCCGGGAACTGGCAGAACTCATCACCACGAAAACCGGTTTTCAGGGGAAGCTTGTCTGGGATTCCTCGAAACCCGACGGCATGCCCAAAAAGCTTCTGGATATTTCCCGGCTGCAGTCCTTTGGCTTCCAACCGCAGGTAAAAATTGAGGAGGGCGTCGATTTTATGATCGAGGATTTCCGCCGACGCAAGCGGGAAGGGCTTCTCCCACCGGCGAGCGCTTTCTGATGGAGATCCAGTGTCCAAACTGACCGCCTGTTTCCTTATGCCCTGTCGGGGCAAACGTGAATACGTTGAGAAGGCCATCGACTCCCTTAGCGCTCAAAGTTATCAGGACTTTCAGGTCATCATTATCGATGATGCTTCGGACGACGAAACGGCTTCCTATCTGCAATCCCTGCGGGACTCACGCTTTCGCATCATCCGAAACGACACCCAACGAGGCGTCGCCATCAGCCTGAACCGGGGCCTGAGGGAAACGGGGGCAGATGTCATCCTGCGCATGGATGCCGATGACATTGCCGAGACGGACCGGTTGCAAGTCCAGCTTGCAGCCTTCGAGAACAAGGTCGCCCAAATCATCGGCTGCCATGTCACCCTGCTGCAGGAGGATGGAACCACATCCCTCGGAGATCGCATCCCGCTCCAGCATGAGCCCATCGCCTATCGCTTCTGTTGGTCAAATGCGATGAAGCATCCTACCATCGCCTACCTGAGGCAGACCGTGGTTGATATCGGAGGATATGATGAAACCCTTCCCATGGCGCAGGATTACGAGTTATGGACGAGGCTCATTTTTCGCCACCGTTTCGCGAATCTGCCGCAACGACTCGTCCGCTATCGCCAGCACGAGGCCCAGGCCACCCGTCAAAAACGTGAAGAACTGGAACGCATACGAGCCATGATTCGAAACCGTTACCGGGCAAAACTCACCGACATCACCCCGCCGGAAATTTTCGACTATCTTTCCCTCTGGCATCGGGAAAACATCCCCACTTTTGCCGAATGGGATGCGTGGCTGAGCTGGCTTGAAACCCTGCAGAATACTTTCAAACTCCGGGAATGGACTTTTGCCAGCGTGAGATCTCTGGATGTGCGTAGGGATTTGGCCCGGCGAATAGCCAAGGCCATGCAAACAGCAAAAACACTGCGGGTTGAAATTCCCCCCCGGGCTGCAAAAGTCGCCCGGCAGTTCGCCCCGTTTTATTCTTTCCTCAAAGGCCTCTGAAATGTGCGCGATCTCCGGCATCCTTTCCCTCGATGGTCATGAGCCCAATCGCCAGTGGCTTGATCAAATGAGCTATCGTCTGAAGCATCGCGGCCCGGATGGACGAGGCTCACATTACTGGCCCCACTGCGGTCTCTCTCACGAACGTCTCTCCATCATTGATGTTGCGGGAGGCCGCCAGCCTTTGCTCAACGAAAAGGGAGACTGCGGAGCCGTCGTCAATGGAGAGATTTATAATTATCGGACCTTGCGCACGGAGCTCCAGGGCAAAGGGCACGTTTTTGCCACGCAATCCGATTCCGAAGTCATCCTCCACGGGTATGAAGAAGAGGGTTCAGGCTTTTTTAAAAAACTGGACGGGATGTTTTCCTTCGCCATCTGGGACAATCGAGCAGGGAAACTGATCCTCGCCCGCGACGGTTTGGGGAAAAAGCCCCTCGCCTACACCCGTATCGGAAACATTCTGGCCTTCGCATCCGAAGTCTCGGGATTTCGCGAAATCCCCGGATTTGACACGACTCTCTCAAAAACTGCCCTCCAGCACTACCTGCGTTTCCGCTGCGTGGGTCAACCTCTTTCCATTTACGAAAAAGTCAGGAAAGTCACTCCCGGTTGCTGGATTGAAATAGACGCCCGTGATGGCGCATGCCGGGCGGAATCATTCCGGGAAATTCCCCAGCCGCGTAAAATCAACATATCCTTCGATGAGGCGAAGGAAGAAGTTCGCCGCCTGATCCGCCGGGCCGTGGAAAAACGTCTCATGAGCGAAGTCCCTCTCGGCGTCATGCTGAGCGGCGGAATCGACAGCAGCGTCATCGCCTATGAAACTGCCGCCCTCAACCCCCGCATTGAGGCATTCACCATCGGCTTCGACACATCCAATGACGAAACCGCCGTTGCCACCCGAACCGCCAAACTCCTCAAACTCACCCACACCGTTTCACGAGTCTCCATGGGACATGCGTTCACCCGGGATTCGAAACCCGAGGCCATCCTGGCACTCGTCAACATGATCGCAAAATTCTACGACGAACCTTTTGCCGATTCCTCCGCCGGGCCCACCATCCTCGTGAGTTCCACGGCACGACGCTGTGTGACCGTAGCCTTGAATGGAGACGGCGGGGATGAAGCGATGGCCGGGTACGGACACTACCGTCATTTTCTCCAATCGCTCCGGGAGGAAAAAAATCCGTTTCGAAAATTTTCTCCACTCATTCTCCGATCCGCAAAACTCCTGCCCCGAAAGCTCCGCACGGCTCTCCGCGAGGAATGGTCTCCGTCCCTTTTGGCCCAACAGTTTCCCGACCGCTTTGAGAGATGGCTCTCCCTGCACGAGGTTTTTCCGGGCCCGGAAGCCGCCATGCTTTCGGGTGGAAATGAGACGAAAGAGCCCACACGGCATTCCTTTACAGCAGAAGATGCGGCCCTTCATGACTACGAGCACTATCTCTCCAATCAGCTTCTTGTAAAAATGGATCGCGCAACTATGGCTTGCCAGATTGAAGCCCGCTCGCCTTTCCTAGACGACGATTTGATTCGTTTCACCCAAAATCTTCCCTTGGAATGGAAGGTGACTCCCCCAGGACTGGGCAAACGCCTCCTTCGTGAAACCTACCGTGATCTTCTCCCCCAGCACATCTGGGAGCAGCCCAAGCGCGGCTTTCAAGCTCCGATCAAAAACTGGCTGCGGGGACCACTTCTGGAACAAGTACAACTTTTGGCAGAATCCAACGCCCCGCTGTGGTCGCATCTGGATCGTGCTCTCGGGGAAAAAGAAATCTCCCGATTCTTTCGTGGGGCCGGAAACGAACAGCGCATCTGGTCTCTCCTCATGTTCAATGAATGGCTGAAGACGACATAGCCCCTACAGGGGCTATTAACGTTACTTGGATTGATATAGATACTTGCGAGCAGCATTTGGACGTACACCCTGTCGCTCTTGCTGAGCCACAGAGCCATATTCAATGAGATTCAGGGAAGCTTCGGCAACGGTGCCGTGATGTTCATACTCATAAGAAACAATTCCCAAACCTGGAACGAAGGTAAAATCAACGCAATCCGGGTTTGTCCACATCGCAATATCAAACGCGGTAGGATGAGAAAGCTTGGGATGATTTTTTACGCTGTTCAGATTGAAGGGTTCGGCACTCTCGACAACAAAGCAATACATGGAACGGAGGAGTTCTGAAAAATCTCCATAGTGTTTGCCAACCTCGAGAGGGGTTTCGAGTAAGAGCGATCCTGGAGTTAAATATTCACTTAACTGATAATATTCTTTTGTGAGATGCGGGGTTTGCTGAAAGTTCTTCCAGATTTCATCCACATGGTTCGAGATCAGATGATAGTGTCCCGTACCAACTCGAACAATCAAGTGATCATCAATCTTTTGCCCCTCCCTGTACCAACACAGATCGCCGGGAAAGCCATGCAAACGCACGACCAATACAGGATCACTCTCAAAAGAATCCGTCACTTCTACCCGGTAAGTCATGTCTTTTTCTTTTATTTTCACGGTTCCTTTTGAAGAGTCTCCCGTGGTGTACCTCAGGTGGGTTTGATAAATCCAAAAAGTCCCCTTTTTTAGAGGAAAGTAATCGTAGGCAGCCTCCTCCGCTCCCAAAAGCGAACAACTCAGCAGCAAAAAGAAAAGATAACGGGATAAAGCGATCATATCTAGGAATCGCAAAAAGCCGGATGCTTCTTACAAATTTCCACACCGGGACAAAACTATTTCTCCAAAGGCCGGATTTTCCAACCGCCGGAAGAGGCGGCGAGGGAGCCACGAAGGGAACTCATCACGGCCATGTAGCGCTTGAGAAAGCTCCGCGTGACACGCTTGGAGATTGTCTCCCCCTGTGGTGGGAAGGGTCGGTAGAGTGGCGAGCTTTTCAGTCCGTGATTTTGAAGATGCCGATGGCCCGTCGGCTTCCAAAAACCACCTTTGACTGACTCAACGTAGCAGATGAGAGCAGGCGTATCGGGAAGCAGCATGAGGTAGGGTCTTTCATCCTTTTTCCCAAAATCTTTCAACCGCCTCTCGGCCTGCCAAATATTTAATCCCGGCTCGGCCACCTGAAGGAGAAATTCTTTTTGCCAAAGGGTGAGGTTCAGGCCGATCGGACGTTCGCCGGGGGGCGGGATGACGAATTTCGAGCCGATCGGTTCGCCACGGTCAGCCGTGGAATCCATGGCGAAATAGGGAGAGCCAAGGCTGCTCGCAAGGCGGACGGCGTCCTCCATCTGGGTGTGGTCGACTTTTTCGGATAAGAGAAAATCGTCCAACATGAAAAGGAAGTGGGATTCCTTCAGAGGGGTGAGGGCTTTCGTCATGGTATCTCCCCAGGAAATGTCTTTCCCCGCCTTGAGGGTGACTACAGAGGGGTGATCAAAGGAAAGAAAATTCGAGACCAGATAGATGGGCCGGGGGACTTCGGGCCAGTATTTAAAAAGGAAATGGAAGAAAAAAGGCCACAGATCACTGTAGGCGTCGCACGATGCGACCAACAGGCACCAGTGCGACGTCGACGGGTTATTTTCTCCTGCCATAAAAGGGGGGGAATATATCCTTTCACGGCATCCCGGCCAATCCAAAAGACCGATCAGCAAACTTCGAGAGCATGACTCTAGGCTTTACCCACCATCCGGATAATGGTTAATTGCTAAAAACCAAAGTGGAGCGGCAACAAGGATTCAGGGAAGCAGTATGACATCGGCCATCATTCAATACCTGCCGGCGACCTGCGCGGCGGCGACGCTTGCCGCAACCTCCACCCCACAATCCATTTCGTTTAACTGGTGGGAATTCACCCTCAACGGCCTCTGTCGGGGATCGATCTACGCCTTGGTTGCGCTTGGCTATACGATGATCTACGGCATTCTTGGGATGATCAACTTCGCCCATGGCGAGGTCTTGATGATCGGCATGTTTTCCACAGTCTTCGGGATTGCCCTGGCGACCAGCATCTGGGGTTCCAATCTCGCCCTGAATCTCGTCTTCGGAGTGATCTTTGCCATGGTGATCTGCGCGGGCTTCGGTTACGCCAACGAACGGATTGCCTACCGCAGACTGCGTGGCGCCCACCGGCTGGCCCCTCTGACGACGGCCATCGGCGTGTCGATCATTCTCCAAAATTTCATCATGCTGACTGTCAGCAAAGACCAGGTGCAGTTCCCCAGATTCTACAATGCATGGATGGAAACGACCCGTTACGGCCCCCCGGGATTTGAAATCACGGCCACTCAAATCATCATCCTCACCTCCTCCCTGCTCGTCATGGGGGTTCTGTTTTATCTTGTGAACTGCACCCGGCTCGGGATCGCCATGCGCGCCACGGCCCAGGACCCGATGATGGCTTCCCTCTGCGGCATCTCGGTTCAAAAAGTCATCAGCCTGACTTTCATCCTTGCCTCGGCGCTTGCCGCCGTGGCTGGCTCCATGCTGGCTTCGTATCAAGGCGTACTCCATTTCGACAATGGCTCCCCCATGGGGTTGAAGGCCTTCACCGCCGCCGTGCTGGGAGGCATCGGCAACATCCCCGGAGCCGTCCTCGGGGGATTCATCATCGGCATGGCGGAAGACCTCACGAGCATCTCCGCGGGGAGCGACTGGAAAAACCTCACCATCTTCTGCATCCTCATGGCGGTGCTCATCTTCCGGCCACGTGGACTGCTGGGTGAGCGGGTGGCGGACAAGGTTTGAAAAAACGGTGAAAACGCGACGCAGCATTCTGGCGCTTTTCGGCCTTTTCCTCATCGCCTCGCCGTTTCTTTTTTCCAGCCTGATTCCCAATCCGGCGAACGGTTCAGTTTCCCTCCGTCTTTCCTGCAAAGCTGCGACGGAATTTTTCCTCACCACGGGCGTCATCACCCTTGTCATCCTTCTTCTGGGCCCGGTGACAATCCCACCCCTCAAACAGTTTTTGCAGAAGACCATCCTCTGCTTGAAAGCCTCTCTTCCCTCTTCCATTTTTGAAAAAGTCCCGGAGGCGGAAGACTGGCCACGCCTGAAGATAAAATACACCCGCATTTTGGGTGTTATCCTCATCCTTGCATCGTTATTTTTCGGATGTAATGCCTCGCCTGAGACTCTCAGCCTGGTGACACGCACCGGGTTGCACATGATCCTGGCCCTTGGCCTGAACATAGCGGTCGGCATGGCGGGACTGCTCGTGCTGGGATATGCGGCATTTTACCAGCTTGGGGCGTATGTCATGGCCGTCACAGCCAACAACTACCCCTGGGTTCCGTGGTGGCTGCTCCTGCTGCCCACTTTTGTCATCGGAGCAATCGTCGGCACGCTCGTGGGACTGCCGTCGCTGAAACTCCGGGGAGATTATCTGGCCATTGTGACCCTTGGGTTTGGCGAGGCGTTTCATGAACTATCACGAAATCTGGAAAGCGTCACCCATGCCGATCAGGGGCTGACCATTCCCGCTGCATGCGGATTCCAATCCATCTCATTTCACGGGGAAACCCTCCTCACACAGGATCAGGTGGCCTTTTTTTGCGTTCTCCTGGCCGTCGTAGTTACCGTCATCATCATTCAACGCATTTACGACTCCCGTATTGGTCGGGCCTGGGTTGCCGTGCGCGAAGATGAACTGGCCGCCGGGGCGATGGGCGTGCCGGTGTTGAAGATGAAGCTGCTGGCCTTTGCCATCAGTTCCGGCTTTGCCTGCGTCGCAGGAGTCATGTATGGAGCGTTGATCGGATTCGTCGACCCCAGTCTTTGCACTCTGGAAAACTCCTCCCTCTACCTGACCATGATCATTCTCGGCGGCCTGGGCAGCATTCCCGGTGCACTTCTCGGAAGTTCCCTGCTGACCATCATCCCGGAAGAATTGCGTAATTATTTTCCCCAGTGGGGAGATTACCGTCTGCTGATTGTCGGCGTCGTCATGGTGACAATGATGCTCTTCCGCCCGCAGGGAATGATCGGCTCCAGTCGCATCCGGCGGGAACTGGAGGATGAGTCATGAAGCCCCTCCTTTCCGTGATCAACCTCACCAAGACCTTTGGCGGCCTCAAGGCATTTCAGGACATTTCCCTCGACGCCTATCCGGGAAAAATCCTGACCATCATCGGCCCCAACGGGGCAGGCAAGACGACTCTCTTTAACACCCTCACGGGGATTTACACTCCAGATTCGGGGGAAATCTATTTCGAGGGTGAACGGGTGGACGGCCTCCCCACCTCCGCCATTTGCTGCCGGGGAATGGCTCGCACTTTCCAAAACATCCGGCTCTTTGCCGAAATGACCGCTCTGGAAAACATCCAAGTCGCCGAGTTTTCGCGTGATGTCACCGGCTGGCACGATTTACTGCTGCGCACACCCCGTTTCCTTCGATCTGAGAAAGAATCGATCGAGCGCGCCTTCCATCTTCTGGAAAGTGTCGGCATCGTAAATGTGGCGAACCATCTGGCGCGAAATCTCCCCTACGGGCTCCAGCGCAAACTCGAAATCGCACGCGCATTGGCGACAAAACCCCGCATGCTTCTTCTGGATGAACCGGGGGCAGGGATGAACCCCACGGAATTAAACGACTTGATCCAGATCATCCTGAAACTCCGGGAAGAGGGAACCGGCATCCTCCTGATCGAACATCACATGAAAGTGGTGATGCAAATCTCGGATGAAGTTGTCGTCCTGGATCACGGGGAGGAACTCGCCAAGGGAATCCCGTCGGAAATCAGCGTCAACCCCCAGGTCATCTCCGCTTATCTGGGAGAGGCGCTCACCCATCCCTGACCGCCATGCTCGAACTAAAAAACATTACAGCCGGATACGGCGCGGGCGAAGTGCTCAAGAGTATTTCCCTGAAAGTTTGCGAGGGGGAAATTGTCACCCTTCTGGGAGCCAACGGCGCGGGAAAGACCACCACGCTGCTCACCATCACCAACGTCTTGAAGGCCCGGAGCGGCAACATTCTCTGGAACGGGGAGAACCTGCTCGGACTTGGCACCGAGGAGATTCTGCAACGCGGCATTTGCCTTTGCCCCGAAGGGCGCCACATCTTTCCCCACCTGAGCGTGTTGGAAAATCTCCGCGTCGGAGGAGTGACCCGCCCGATGTCTTCCGAAAAAAAACGGCTGCAGGAAGTGTTCGATCTCTTCCCTATTCTGGCCGAACGACAACAACAACTGGGTGGCACACTAAGCGGCGGAGAGCAACAGATGCTGGCCATCGCCCGCGCCCGCATGAGCGAACCGCGACTTCTCATGCTGGATGAACCTTCCCTCGGACTGGCTCCCGTCATCACCCTGCGAATTTTTGAAATGATCCAGAAACTCAACCAGGCCGGGACGACGATCCTCCTGGTCGAGCAAAACGCACGGCACGCCTTGCGAGTGGCCCATCGAGGCTATGTCATGGTGACAGGCAAGGTGCTTTTTGAAGACACCGCGCAAAATCTCCTCGCCAGCGATCAGGTGAAACGAGCCTACCTGGGTGAAGTTTAAACCATCGCGCATGGGAAAATCCCCTGCCACCAAACTCATGATGGTGCGAAAAATTGCTTTTCCCACTCTCACAAGCTACCCTCTTAAAAGCGGAACGCCTCATTAAACGATATGATCGAAGAAGTGAAAAAGGTCATCCTGGCCGACGACGACGCTCCCACTGCCGAACTCCTTCGGATGGCATTGGAAGGCGCGGGATATGAAGTCGAGATTTTTAACAACGGTCAGGAAGCCTGGGAAAGACTTCTCAGCCAGCATGAACCAGCGCTTGTGATCATGGACTGGATCATGCCGGGCATTCCGGGCATCGAAATATGCCGCAGCATCACCGGATTGGGCATGCACCAGCAACTCTACGTGATGATGATCAGCGGCCTGAGCGAATCCGAGCAAATCATCGAAGCCATTGACGCGGGCGCGGATGACTACATGCGCAAACCGCTCCTCATTCCCGAACTGCTGGCCCGGATTCGGGTTGCCAGCCGCCGATTGGGACGCCTTGCCGCACTTGAAAAACGCGTAGCCGAAATGACCGCCGCACAGCATGGACGGTATGAGATGAGAGGCATCATCGGCAAAGGGGGGCTGGGCGAAGTTTTTGAGGGCTGGGACGGTCTTCTGGGCCGCTCCGTGGCCATCAAGCGCTTCCGCCCCCTGATCAAATCCAACTCGGAAGCCCAGGCAGAAATGAAGCGGGAGGCCCGGATCATGGCCAGCCTGAACCACCCCAATCTCACGACGGTTTACGATTGCTGGGACAGTCCGATGGGGGCCTTCGTGGTGATGGAACTCCTCCGGGGAACCGATCTGGACAAAATCGTCGAGGACGGACGGATATCCGACCCGCTGTTCAACAAACTCGCCGAACATGTGCTGAGCGGGCTGGACGCGGCCCATCGGGCGGGGATTCTTCACTGCGACCTGAAACCTTCGAATATCATGGTCGTTGGAGATCCACTCAAGGACATGGACGACGTGCGGGTAAAGATCCTCGATTTCGGAGTCGCCCGCCTCGTCTCGGAAGTCCGGGAGATGCACACCCATGAATCCGCTTTTGTCGAGGGAAGCCTTTACTTCATCGCACCGGAAATTCTCGCTGCGGAACCGATCGATGTCCGAAGTGATCTCTATTCGGTCGGCCACATACTTTTCTACGCTCTCACGGGAAAACACGCCGCCCAGGGATACTCAGTCGAAGACGTGATCGATTCCCATCTGGCGGGACGGAATTACCACCTCTCCGATACTCGTCAGGATCTCCCCATGAGACTATGCTCCTGGGTGGAAAGCCTCATGGCGCGGCAACCCTCCGACCGCCCACCCACGGCACACGAAGCTCTCACCGGATTTCGCTCACTCTTTGCGGCACATTCTCCCTGACTTCACCTCTTGCAGGAAAAAAGCACTCTCGCAGGGAGAGGCACCCGGAACGTCTTCCCGTCACCGAGTCGCCTCGCCTCGCCCCACTCAAAAACATCTCCTCGCTCCAGTGCCAGAAGCCTCTTTTTGTCTTCTTTCGACACGTCACGCGTCTGCAACTCAAAGGCATGCATCTGGCCATCCGCCGAACAACCGGAGGTCAAAATCCTCCCCTTCACCTCATGCAGGGGGGCAATCAGCCGGGTGTGAGAGGCCGACGGGTCTTGCTCCCTTACTCCGTTTTTTCCCACAAGGAGGTAGCTGTACTTGAGATCGGAGAGATTGCGGTGAAGGCGACGATTCAGATATTCCATCGAATCAGGCGCCACCCACCTCCGCACTTGATGGCACCAGACATCGGAAAATTGCAGCATGGGGCAAGCCTGCTGGTGAAGGCAGGGCGCGAGAACGGCACCCCATTTCTTCCCCACAATAATATCCCGAAGTTGCTGCAGCCGCAGCGAACATTCCTGCGTCGCCGGTTCACACAGGGCCAGCACGCCCTTCTCCGAAAGGCTTTCGAGCGTTTTCTTCATCCATGACCCAGCCACATCCTCGCCCGGATCGATCATTTCATTCAGTGCAAAGCAACAGGTGATCAGATCAAAATTTTCACCGACCGAGGCTCCACCGCCCGCAACATTCGCCACCTGAGTCTGCAACGTGACCTCCGGCCAAAGTGATTCGAGATCCGAAAAAATCGCCTCCAGCAGCACGAGACTCTCCCGGGATCGGTCAACGGCCAGGATATCCCCTCCGCCCCGTTTCTGAAGAGTCAGAGCAAGAGCCAGCGTCGAAGCTCCCAAACCGCACCCCATGTCCAGAGCCCGCACTCTTTTCGCCTCTTTTTTCCCCGACCACTTTGTGAAAAATTCGCTAAGAATAAGTGACATTCTCGTGAAGCCTTGTGGAAAAAAGAAAAGCCCATAAGCCAGCCTTAACCTCACATCCTGTGTATAACCTTCCAGTCCACCCTCTCGATCCAACGTAAAAGCATCGCTTAGCCGCTGCACGTATGGGCGCAAAGCCTCCAAAGCTTCCGAATCATCCTTCAACCCGGTGTGGTGGAGTAATTGATCCTTCCACCACCGCTCCGCCTGGGATGGATAGTATGGAAATTTTTGCGAAATAATTTTCATCATAAAATAATCACTTCATGTCTTGTCGCTTGTTTTTCAGCCACTCATTACACCTGCGAATTTTATTATAAAACTCTATGGCTACCAACATTTACCCGCTCATCCCGAAAAAGGTCATGGCAAATCTCGAACTTGAAGCCGCGACTCGAAAGAACGAGGTAACCTCCATTTTACGGAAGCCTATTCCGGAAAAGATCGAAAAAAAAGCGGGGGCGGTCATCAAGCGTTTCCTTTCCCGCGTTTCACAAGGCGAGTGGCACGACCGAGACTATGCCCTGGCTCAAACCTTTGGCGCCCTGCCTCACGCCGTATACCTGATCAACATCCCCGAAGTCCGCTACGAATACATGAACCCGGCCATGAGCCGTCTTCTGGGGTATTCGACCGATCTTTTCATGGAAGTCGGGCTTGAGGCCCTACTCCTCCTCATTCATCCGGATGACATCGCACCCGCGGCACTTCTCTCCGCAGCGCATTTCAGCCCGGCAAACGCCCAGCGCCCTCCGCTCTACTATCTTTCCTGTCGACTCCAGCAGAGAGACGGTCTTTGGAAACGCATCCACTTTGTCTCGGTCATGGTTGATTATGACCCATCCGGTCAACCGCTCCGTTCTCTCACGGTGGCCATGGAGCAAAAGAAGATTGAAATTCCGGGCGTCGCCTCCCTTCAGGCTTCCTCTCTGGAAGATCATCCGATTTTCGTCTGCCGGTATTTGCCGGACGGCACCCTGACTTACGCCAACAATGCCTACCTCCAAAACCACCACTTGAAAACAACCGAGGTGGCGGGCCACCCCTTCTGCCCCAAAATCCACGAGGAAGACATCCAGACAACGCAGAAAGAACTGGCAAAACTCACGCAGGAACATCCGGTCATCACCCTTTCGCACCGCACCATCGATTCCCTTGGACACGAACATCACCAGGAATGGACTCATCTCGGCTGCTTCCAGACCAACGGAAGACTGGCCTTCACCACAGCCTGGGGACACGACACCATTCCCACGATAGGCGCGTCACAATCCCGCAGTTCATTCTTTGCCGCTGCGACAAAGGCACTCGATTCCACCAGCAACATTTTAAACGCCTCACTTTCAAAATCAAAAAAAGCTTCTCCCAAAAAGCGCCTGACTCCCCTCCCCACCATCCAAGCCCTTTCTTCATCCGAACCGCTCACAAAAGAATCCCCCCAGTACCGCATGATGACTTCCCTGAGTCATGATGTACGCACCCCGCTTCACTCACTCCTGGCATTTGCCGATCTCCTGGGCCAGAGCGGCCTGAGCGAATCCCAGCTCGAACTGGTCAAATCCCTTCGTGCCAGCGGTGACGCCATTCTCAACCTTGTGAATGACTTTCTGGATTTTTCCAAACTTGAAGCCGGGAAAATGCGGATTGAAAATACTCCCTTTAACATCCACAAATCCGTCGAAAACCTCCAACGGGTTCTGAGCGCACAGGCAAAAATCAAAGGCATCCGGCTTGACACTAAAATCGACTTTAGCGTTCCTGTCTGGTGTTCCGGAGACCGGGCACGGCTGGAACAAGTTCTCTACAATCTTGTCGGCAACGCAATCAAATTCACCGGTGAAGGAGGCGTCCTCATCTCCGTCGAGGCCGAACCTTCCGATGAGCCCGACAAAGTCCGCATCTGGTTTGAAATTATCGACAGTGGAATTGGAATCACTCCCGCGAAGTTGGAAAATCTCTTCCGCCCGTACTCACAGGGAGACAAACAAACGGGAAAAAACTTTGGAGGCACCGGACTGGGGCTGACCATTGCCCGCGAACTGATCGAACTGATGGGAGGGAGTATCGGCGTCAACAGCGCGGACAACAAGGGTACCACCGTCCTCTTTTCGATTTTGGCAAATTATCTCACGGTGACTCCAGCCGTTGCCACGCCTCCGTCAGCACCCGCACGTCCCGTAGCCGTAACAGTGCCGCCGCTGGATCAAAAAAGCTCGCCCTGAACACCGCCCGCTGGGGACGGTTGCTGGAGTTTGGCCTTTGCCTCGCGAAAGAAGGACTTGAAGCCCAACGCCTCGAACTCCCTTGCCTGAGCCTCATAATCCGGTCGAATCACCAAATCCTCCAGCGGCACAACGAGCGGAAGGTCAAAGCGCAGCTCCATCATCCGACGATTATGATCGAGAATTTCCCGACTTTCCTCCAGAAGCTTGCGAATCCGTTCCTGCTTGATCGACGAGAGATGCTCCAGAATCCCCTGCACACTCCCGTGAGACTGGATGAGAGATGCCGCCGTCTTCGGCCCCACCCCCGGCACACCGGGAATATTGTCGACGCTGTCTCCCGTCAAAATCAACAACTCCAGCAATTGGCGGGGCGGGACTCCCCATTTCTTCTCCACCTCGGGAATACCCATCAACTGAAAACCCTCCTGCTCCGGGCGGTAAATAAAGCACGTCTCATTCACGAGCTGCATCAAATCCTTGTCATTCGTCGCCACAACCACCTCCAGCCCCTTCTCCTGTCCCGCCCGCGCATAGCTGGCAATCAAGTCGTCCGCCTCCTCTCCCTCCACGGAGACCGCCTTCAAACCCAAAGCCGGAAGAACCCGCCGAATGACCGGAAATTGCGACACCAGCATCTCCGGCGTTTCCGCACGGTTGCCTTTGTAATCGGGCTGCAAGGCAAGCCGGGTCTTCGGCAGCCCTTCATCAAAAAAAACCACCGCCAACTCGGGCTTGAGCTGGTCAATCATCCGGAAGAATGCCTTCACGCAACCAAAAACAGCATTCGTCGGTTCACCCGTTGGACTGGTTAGATTCTGAATCGCATAAAAACTGCGGAAAGCATAGTAATGACCATCGATGAGCAAAAGCCGTGGCATCCCTCACCTCTAGCGTCTGGCAGAGACTTTGAACAGGAGAAGCCTCCTTTATTTCGCCAAAAATGCAGCCACCAGCTCCCGCGCCGTGACAATCGCTGAGGCACTCCCCTCCGCGACTTCTTTTTCCGCCGTCGCCAGGCGGGAGGCTATCTCCGGGTGGTTGTAAAAATGCTGTAGTAAAAGCTCCTCGACCAACCCTCTCATCCAATCAACCCGCTGTCTTTCGCGCCGCTGGCGGAAATAGGAACTGGCCTCCGTTTCCTTGTGGAAATGTTCGATGATCTTCCAGATTCGATCGAGCCCTTCCCCCGTCATGGAAGAACAGGTGAGGAACGGGATACTCCAACCCGGCGTGGTCGGTTCCAGGCCGTGAATGGCTGCGGCATATTCGACACGTGCAAGTTCCGCCCGGTGAATGTTGTCACCGTCAGCCTTGGTGATCGCCACGGCATCGGCCATTTCGAAAATACCCTTCTTCATTCCCTGCAACTCATCTCCTCCTCCGGCAAGCAGGAGTAGCAGGAAGAAATCGACCATGCTGCGGACGGTTGTCTCACTCTGCCCGACTCCGACCGTCTCAACAAATATCACATCGAACCCGGCAGCCTCGCAGAGGTAAATGGTCTCGCGGGTTTTCTGGGCGACGCCGCCGAGCTGTCCTCCCGCCGGAGAGGGACGGATAAACGCAGAGGGATGGGTCGAGAGTTTCTCCATCCGCGTCTTGTCTCCCAGAATGCTGCCACCGTGAATGCGACTGCTCGGATCAATCGCAAGCACCGCGAGCTTGTGCCCCAGATCACAGATTTTGCATCCGAAGGCTTCAATAAAGGTGCTCTTGCCGACTCCGGGAACTCCCGTGATGCCGATGCGAATGGACTTCCCGGAATGGGGCAGGATGCCCTGAAGAATTTTTTCCGAAATCTCACGATGATGCGGGGCATTGCTCTCAATCATCGTAATGGCCCGGGCCAGAATGGTCCGGTTCGATTGAAGAATGCCGATTACATAATCCTCCACCGTGAGAGCACGAGCCCGCCGTGGAAAAGGTGTCCGTTCGGATGTCATGATTTTACCCACCGTTGCTTATGCCCGAAACGCTTCGGGGGCAAGCACGTTTCCATGAAGCAATATTCTTTTTGAATCGAATCAGAAGCGCCACCGTCAGAATAAGCAAAGCATGAAAACATTTTCGGTTATTCTCACATCCCTCGCCCTCCTCGCCTCGTGCCAGGCGGGCATCTCCATTTCTTTTTCCTCAGGAAACAATGATCGCGGTGACCATCATCCCGACTACCGCCATTCCAACTACCATCATCATGAGGAATCCACTTATGTCGTTCGGCCTCCTCCTTCGAGATGTTTGCCAACTCCTCCTCCCGCCGTCAGCTTCTATTACCAGAGCACTCCGGCTCCGACCATTCCGTCAGGCTTTTTCGTCAACGGTTACATTCAATCCCCGTGGAGCACTTACGCCCTGCCTGTTTACGGACGGTATCGCGGGCAGGTTCTTTACGATCCGTTTGCCCATCGCAGCTTTTTGGTGCCGTAGCTAAAAGCCTGTCTAAATCTTCAGTGGCGGCGGACGAAGCCTGGTCAAGAAATTTCCGGGGTCGATTTCATCCGATCGAGGAACGGGGGGATCCGCCAATAGTACCTCCTGCAATCGGAGAACAAGGTCCCGGATTTTTTGAGGATAGGTGGAAAATTCATTCGGGTCCCCGATGTCAACGATGTGCGACATGCCCACCAGATAAAATTTGACCGATATTTTCGTTTTTTCCCATAAAGGCTTTGCGCTCGCCTCAAATCCGTACTCCTGGGGATTGACCGTGCTGAGGATGAGTTTTTCGTTCATGGCCGTTTCAACGACCCAACGATGAATGGTCGGGTAGGGACCTTTTACGGATAGTCTCCCATCCTGCAATTTTTGAACCAGAACCTTCCGCTCTCTGGCACCCTCCGCCACACGGTGGGATGGAATCGGCTTGGCCACTGAAACCTTCAACTGAAGGCTGGAGGCCGTCCGGGCGGGAGCATCGGAAGGCGGATTGGTAGTGACGGGAGCAGGGGGTTTTCCTGACTTGGGTGGGCGGACGAGGTAGACCGGCACAGCAACGGGGATGTGCTTGAGCTGGCGATCTCCCAGAAAAACCGTGTGGGCAGGGAGCTGCCCCTTCACCATCTCGTATACCACCCCGGAAAGCGCAATCCCGTTCGGCTCCGCTTCTCCCATGATACGGGATGCCAGATTCACCCCCTCCCCCATCACATCATCTGGAAGAACGAAAACATCCCCCAGGTGAATGCCCATCCGGTGCTGGAGCACGTCTTGTGGCTCCCATACGTCAGACATCTCGACGAGTCCCTTTTGGACATCCAGAGCAAAGGCGACTGCGGAATTCACACTGACAAAGTAGAGCATCAAACCATCCCCTGTGCTCTTCACCACCGTACCATCGTGATAGAGGCAGACATCCTTCAACCATTGCATGTCACGTTGAAGCAGCTGAAAAGTCCTCCCTTCATGCCGGGCCATCTGGCCGCTGTAATCCACAATGTCGGTGAAGACGATGGTGGCCAACACTCGCTGGGTTGCCTGAGGAGATGAGACATTCGGATCCATAATCAAGTTGCACGGAGGCTTTCAAATGGATATTAACAGATGATGCCGTCCGAGTACATAGAACAACTCTGCCTGGCAATGGTGGCACATCAAGCTTCCGATCTTTTCCTTCACGAAGATCAACTGCCGCAACTCCGCATCGCCAGCCTGATGAACACTGTCGGAGAGACTCCCCTCACCTCCTCGGATATCGATTCCCTCTGGCGTGCCTGCCGGGTGCCGGACTCAGCCATCGATTACGATGCCAGCCACGTATCCGACAGTGGCGTTCGCTTCCGCGTGAATTTTTTTCGTTCGGTGGGTCGCAGAGGCGCCGTCCTCCGCATGATCAAAACCGAGCCACCCTCCATGTCCGCTCTCGGACTGCCGGAAGAACTTCTGGTCAACTGGGTTTCTCGGAAGGCCGGGCTTGTCCTCATCACCGGGGCCACCGGTTCCGGAAAATCGACGACCCTGGCCTCCATGCTCCATTGGCTCAACGACAATCTTCCCCGCCACATCGTCACGATTGAAGATCCCATCGAATACCTCTTCGAGTCAAAGCTCTCTCTTTTCACCCAGCGCGAAGTCGGCACCGACACCACCAGCTTCACCGAAGGTTTGCGCCGTGCCCTTCGCCAAAGCCCGGACGTCATCCTCCTCGGGGAAATCCGCGACCCGGACACCGCCATCACGGCACTTCAGGCATGCGAAACAGGCCACCTCGTGCTGGCCACCCTGCACGGCTCGAACATCACCGACACCATTGAACGTGTCATCCGTCTTTTTCCTGCCGCAGAAAGAGAGAGCTCTCTTTACGTCCTCTCCACTCAATTGATCGGCATTCTTTCCCAAAAACTCATCCCCAACATCCAGGGCTCCGTCTCACTCGCAGCGGAATATGTCGAAAATGAAGGCGTCACCCGCAAATGGATTCTGGAAGGAAAAACCCACGAGTTGAACGACTACGTCACCCGTGGGGTGAACCCGAAAAACACCTCCTTCCTCGCCTCCCTCGTTCGCCTCTGCAAGGCAGGAGAAATTTCGGAGGAGACAGGCGCATCCATTTGCGGAAATCCCCATGAATTTTACCGGGCCATCCAGGGCATTTCCAACACTTCCAGTTCCACCATCACCTTGCGCCGCACCACCACCTGATCATGAGCGAATCCATCACCGTCGACCTCGTCTACTTTCTTCAGCAAACCGTCCTCCGTGGCGCATCCGATCTCCACATCGTCGCGGGAGCAAATCCCATGGCCCGGCTTCACGGATCACTTGTGCCCCTGGCGGAAATCGTTCTCTCACCCGAAGATTGCCGCATCCTTATCCTCGCCATCCTCACCGAGAACCAGCGAGCCCGGTTGGAAGAGGACTGGGAACTGGACTTCGCCCTTCAAGTGGAAGGGTTGGGGCGTTTCCGCGCCAATGCCCATTTTAACCGAGGGGCACTTGAGGCCGCCTTTCGCCATATACCGGAAAAAATTCCCACGCTGGATGAGCTGGGGCATCCGCCCATCATCCGCCAACTCTGCAACCTGGAACGGGGACTCATCCTCGTCACCGGCATCACCGGAGCGGGGAAAACAACGACTCTCGCCTCCATGGTCGCACTCATCAGCCAATCCCGGTCAGGCATCATCATATCGGTGGAAGACCCCATCGAATACGTCTTCCCCAACGCCCTGGCACTCGTCAAACAGCGCGAGGTGGGGGCGGACACCAAGTCCTTCAGCAACGCCCTCCGCCATGTACTCCGGCAAGACCCGGACGTGATTCTCGTCAGCGAAATGAGGGATCGGGAAACCATCGCCGCCGCCATCACCGCCGCAGAAACGGGCCACCTGGTCCTCAGCACCCTTCACACCATCGACGCGCCTTCATCCATCGACCGCATCGTGGATGTATTCCCCGCCGACCAGCAAACCCAAATCGGCACCCAGCTTTCCAACTGTCTGGAAGCCATCATCTCCCAGCGGCTCCTCCCCCGCAAAGACGGATCGGGAAGAGTGATGTCCTGCGAAGTCCTGTTGGCCAACGCCGCCATTCGGGCCTGCATACGCGATCAAAAAATCGAACAGATGCAAGGCCTCATTGAAATCGGATCACACGACGGCATGCAAACAATGGATGAATCGATTCTTTCCCTTTACAATTCCCAGCTCATCGGGAAAGACGAAGCCATTCTCAACCTTCGAGACAAAACCCGCATCACGGAAAGCCCGACTCAGACCAAAAAGGGCTTTTTTGGTTAAAAAAAACGCTTATATCCCCAACCTCAAGGACATAAGACTTGACTAACAATTTATTTGCGAGTCAAGTAAAGTGCACGATTCTTGAAGGATAAGCACTATTCCCCCCTGAAATAAATGACCGAACAGGCCAAGACTAAAAAATTCACCGCCACCACCCCCCGGCAGGCTATTCTCAAATGGATTCCCCAAACTCCAACCAACCGGGATGAGCGGGAACATTTAGCCAATATTCTCTTCGGAGAAATTAAACTCCCCGGCGCGGCATTTCTCGATCCCAAACTCCTCGATATCGTCGCCAGTCCCGATTCCACCATTGAGCAATTGCAAGAGTGCATCAAGGGAGCGCCGGAACTCTCCATTTCCATCGTCCGCATGGCACAGTCTGCCTACTACAATCGCGGCGGTGGAATCGACAGCTTTGAAGATGCGTGCAACAGGATTGGCATGCGCGTCATCCGCAATCTGGTTTACGCCCATCAAGTAGCATCCTCTTTCACTAAATTTGAAACGCCCATCGACTGGGAGTCGTTCTGGATGCGCAGCATTCTCACCGCCCGCCTCTCCGAGCAATTGATGAACAGTTACGTGGGCCCCAAAAACCTCGGCTTCCTCATCGGCTTGATCAGCAACGTCGGCACGATCATCATCCAGGAATTCTTCCCCAACCAAACCCCCTACATTCAGGAAAAAATCGCGAGCGGCGTGAGCGGATGCGAGGCGGAGTTGGAATATCTCGGCTTCAACCATGCACATGTCGCCGGAGTGCTCTGCATGAAGTGGAATTTCCCCACACAGGCATCCATGGGAGTCTATTTCCACCACACAACCCCGGAGGAAACCGAAGCCCGCGAAGGAGCGCTAATCGCCATGCTCTCCATGTGCTGTCTGGCTGCTGACCGTCTCGCAGAAGTCATCCTGGCCTCAGACATCAAAAAGCCTTTTGATTCCTCATGGATGGCCAATACCCCGGAGTGGAACTTCCTCTGCCAACATCCGATGAAACGCCAGTTCGAGATTGTCCCGGAAGACGAGTACAACGCCTCCACAGCCATTGTTGGCGCCATCCTGAGCCAATCACACATACATTAAGAGTCAGTCTGGTTTTAAAATCACATTGATTCATGTGCCACTCTCTCGCTAGAGATGATCCTCGTACATGAACAAGCTCGCTGTTCTCACATCAGGTGGCGACTCACCGGGAATGAACCCGGCCATTCGAGCCATCACCCGCACCTGCATTAAACTAGGAGTCGACATTCTCGGGATCGAGAATGGTTACCAAGGTATTTTCGACCGTCAATTTACCCCGCTTGGCGTCCTTGAAGTCAGCGGAAAGATCCGTGACGCCGGCACTTTTCTCGGCACCAGCCGGTGCGACCGCTTTCGACAAAAGGACGGTCAGGAAGAAGCTCTCTCCGTTCTTCGCGAGGAAAAGATCGACGGACTCCTCGTCATCGGCGGAGACGGCTCCCTGACCGGAGCCCGCATCCTCTCCGACATGGGCTTCCCCGTCATCGGACTTCCGGGCACCATCGACAATGATCTATACGGCACCGACATGGGAATCGGGGTCGACACGGCCCTCAACACCATCATCCACCTCATTGACATGATCAAGGCGACCGCGTCCTCCCACCGCCGCTGTTTCATCGTCGAAGTCATGGGGCGCACTTCCGGCTACCTCGCCCTCATGAGCACCATCTCCACCGGTTCCCAGGTCGCCGTCGTTCCGGAATTCGACGTCAACATGGCAGCCATCGTCGAATCGCTCAATCGACGCGTCCTGAAAAAGCACAACAACAGCGTCGTCATCGTCGCCGAAGGCGTTTGCTCCGGGCAGGAATTCATGGACAAATTAAAACGCGAAGGAGCGGAACTCATCAACAAAGAGACCCGCCTCACCGTCCTCGGACATGTCCAGAGAGGAGCCTCCCCAACCCACTTCGACCGCCTCCTGGCCAGCCGCATGGGTGAATACGCCGTCCTGGCCATCACCCAGGATCAAACCGGATCGATGACTTCCCTCGTCAACGGACGAGTGCAACTCCGTACCTTCACGGAAATTTTGGGCCGCAAAAAAGACCTTCCCGCCGATGCCATCCGCCTCGCCAAGAACCTCGGCATTGAAATTGGCCGCCCCCCTCAAAAACCATAAGTCAGGCCTTTTAAAGAATTGACCGTTCTCGAAATTCTTCAGGAATCGACCAAGTACCTGACGGGGAAAAATGTCGAGTCACCCCGTTTACAGTCCGAACTCCTCCTGAGCCACGTGCTGGGCATCCCGCGCCTGCAATTGTATCTCCAGTTTGACCGTCCCATGGAGGAAGCCCATCTTTCCCGCCTGCGCCCCCTTCTCCGCTCACGAGCCCAACACATTCCCCTCCAGCACATTTTGGGCACGGCAAATTTTTGCGGGCTGGAAATCGAATGTTCCCCGGCAGCCCTCATCCCCCGGCCGGAGACAGAACTTCTTGTCGAACGAGTCGTAGAAGAGTTGAAAAACATCGCGGAACCACTCGTCTATGACGTCGGCACAGGGACGGGAGCCATCGCGCTTGCCATCGCACAAAAACTCCCCGCCGCCCGCATCATCGCCATCGACATCAGCCCCGAGGCGCTCAATCTGGCGCACAAAAATCACCTCCGCTATCCCGCCGCAAAAATCACCTGGCAAACGGGCGACCTCCTCACCGGGATAAAAGAAGGGGGTGATCTCATCGTGGCCAATCTCCCCTATCTTTTCACCACAGACATGGAAACCCTCCCCGACGAGGTGAAACATGATCCACCCCTGGCGTTGGATGGAGGAACAGATGGCCTAGACCTCATTCGCAGCCTCATCCCCCAAGCCGTTCCCCTCTGCCACACCCTCGCTTTGGAAATCGACCCCCGTCAGGCCGACATCCTCCCTCCCCTGCTCAAACATCACGGCTTTGCTGAAGTCAAAACCCTCTCCGATCTCCAAAAACGTCCCCGCCACGTTCTGGCAAGGTCATCGGCATAAAGATTGCATTTCACATCCTCATATCTTACGTTTGAACCTTTATGATACGCAGGGCCATTTATCCTGGAAGCTTTGATCCGATCACATTTGGACACATCGACATCGCCGAACGCGCACTGGGCCTTTTTGATGAAGTTGTCCTTGCCGTGGCCCGCAACGAGCAAAAGCGCCCCATCTTTTCACATGAGGAAAGAATCCAGCTTGTCACCGAGGCCACGCGAGACATCAAAGGGCATGAACGGCTGAAAATCATCGGCTTCAACAGCCTCCTAGTCGAATGCGCACGAAGACAAGACGCCATCGCCATTGTCAGGGGATTACGCGCCGTCTCTGACTTTGAGTACGAACTTCAGCTCGCACTCATCAACCGCAACCTTTCCCCGGAACTCGAAACCCTCTTCCTGATGCCCAAGGAAAACTTCATCTACCTCAGCTCCAGCATCATAAAGGAACTGGCCCGCCACAAGGCAGACATCAGCCATTTCGTACCCGAACCAGTTGCACTGGCGCTTAAAAACAAGTTTTCATGAAAATCGCAATCAAAGACATTCCCGCGCATGGGCTCACCCTACAGGGCAAAGTCTCGACAGCGGATTACGATCTCCCCCTAAAAGATCATAAGAACTGGGATACTATCGAGTATGATCTTTTTATCGAGCTGAAAGGGACAGAATGTCTCGTCCAAGGCTCCCTCCATACTGAATTCAAAACCGACTGCTCCCGCTGCCTGGACCCCATCGATGTTTCGGTTCAAATCCCCGACTTTGTCCATTCTTGGGAAATTGCGGGAAAAGAATCTATCGACTTGACTCAGGAAATGCGTGAGGACATTCTCCTCAACCTGCCACTGGCCCCCAGTTGCAAACTCAATGAAGAGTTTCGCTGTCCTATCAGTGGCAAAGTGTTCCGAGACACTACCAGCGGATTCGAAGTTCGAACACGCGAGTCAGTCTGGGGTGAGCTAGAGAAATTCAAGGAGAAGAAGTAATCATGGGAGTTCCCAAAAGAAAAACCTCAAAAATGAGGCAGCGCACCCGCAAAGCCTCACACCATCAAGCAGCCGTCACCCTTCGCAAGGACTCAAAAACTGGCGCCAAGCATCGCTCTCACTGCATCGACCCTAAAACGGGGTTGTATCGTGGACGTCAAGTCATAAGCATAGAAGCCAAAGGCGCTTAAGCTTTTACGGAATCATGAGAATCGCTCTCGATGCGATGGGTGGGGATTTTGCGCCAGAGCGCCCAGTCGCTGCGGCCATCGAGGCTCTTCAGCAATATCCCGCCATCGAGAAACTCTTTCTGGTTGGACGAGAAGACGCCATCCGGGCCGAGCTGGCAAAATGCCCGGCAGCAAAAAGCGTGTCGGACCGGTTTGAAATCCGTCATTGCACGCAAGTCGTCGAAATGGCAGATGGAGCCGTCGACGGAATCCGGAAGAAAAAAGACAACTCGATCTCCCGCTCTGTCGAACTCGTCAAGGATGGATTGGCCGATGCCGTCGTCTCCGCCGGACACACAGGTGCCATGGTGGCAGCCACGACGATCCGCCTCCGCACTCTGCCGGGTATCGACCGCCCGGCCATCGCCACGACCATTCCCACCGAGTCGAATCTTTTCCTCCTCATCGATGCCGGGGCCAATATCGACGCCCGCCCGCGCAACCTCGTGGAATATGCCATCATGGGATCAATCTATTCCAAGGAAGTCCTCAAGTACGAATCACCCCGAGTTGGCCTCCTCAGCATCGGGACAGAAGAGGCCAAGGGAAATGATCTCACCAAGGAGACATTCAAACTCCTCCGCCAGGCTCCGATTCATTTTGTCGGCAATATTGAGGGACACGACCTTTTTGAACGCCCTGTCGAAGTCGTCATCTGCGATGGCTTTGTCGGCAATGTCGTCCTGAAAACTTCCGAAAGCATCTGCACCGCCATCTTCCACTGGCTCAAGGCGGAACTCATGAAAACCCCCTTTCGTGCATTTGGAGCCTGGCTTTCCCGCAATGCCTACAAGGCCATCCGCAGAAAAACCAACTACGAGGAATACGGCGGCTCACTCCTGCTCGGGGTCAACGGCATCGCCGTCATCGCCCACGGCGCGTCCACGGTCAAGGCAATCCGCAATGCCATCCGCGTCGGCATGGAAGCAAAAGAACTGAAGATAAATCCTCTGATTGTTGAGCAGGCAGGAAAGATTTCCCCCCTTCTGGCTGAAAGCGAAGCGAATGTTGCCATCTCCTCCTGACATCGGCCTGAGGCTGGCGGGGTTCGGCTCCCATCTTCCCGAGAGAGTCCTGACCAATTCCGATCTGGAAAAAATGGTCCTGACATCGGACGAATGGATCGTCTCACGAACAGGCATCCGGGAACGACGCATCGCAGCAAAGGACGAACTCGCCTCCGACATGGGGGCCAAGGCCGCTTCAAAGGCTTTGACCCAGGCCGGATTGCAGGCTGAAGAAATCGACTTGATCATCACGGCCAGCATCACGCCCGACATGACTTTCCCCTCCACCGCCTGTATCATTCAGGAAAAAATCGGTGCAAAAAAAGCAGCGGCCTTTGATCTTCAGGCCGCCTGTTCCGGTTTCCTCTATTCCCTCATCGTCGGAGCGAATTTCATTCGCACAGGATCGTACCGGAACATCCTCATCATCGGTACGGAACGTCCGTCCTCCATCTTGAATTGGACGGATCGCAACACCTGCATCCTCTTTGGAGACGGGGCCGGGGCAGCCATCCTTCAGGCAACGAAAAATAGCGGCGGACTCCTCGCATGGTGTCTGGGTGCGGACGGTCGCCATGGGGACAAGCTTTATCTCAAAAACTCGTGGGCGGCCCGCACCCTGGATGATCCTTCCGAACCCCCGGAGGATTACCTTGTGATGAACGGAAAGGAAATTTTCAAACTGGCCGTTCACGGCATGGTGGGCGCAGCCGAGGAAGTCCTGGCGAAAGCAGGATGCACGGCGGCCGACATCCGCTGCGTCATCCCCCATCAAGCCAATGTCCGCATCATCGACGCCATTACCGAGCGTCTCCAGATTCCACGAGACAAGTGCTTCGTGAATCTTGAACAGTTGGGGAACATCTCATCGGCATGCATCCCCATCGCGCTCGAACAAGCCGCCGCTCACTACTCGCTGAAAAAAGGCGACAAAATCCTCCTGCTGGCATTTGGCGGAGGACTAACCTGGGCTGCCGTTCTCTGGGAGTTTTAGAGCATAAAAACCAGAGACATCTGGGAATAGATCACCTGCGACTAGTTCAATTCTTCCGTCAAAAAAAGACCGGCAAGAGCACGCCCAGCTTCCTCATCCATCGACTCCTAGAGCATTTTAAAATGAGTTATAGCCATAGTTGTTGAGATATGATAATTTGTGGTCGATGAGAGTTGTGTTATCACAGGATTTGAGAAAGAGGATCGTACAGACCTATGACTTGGGATTGAACAGCC
>Ga0187810_10000098_pt1 | contig 40216 bp, 41 predicted proteins | sample NC_wetland_sal_i_9_FD_132963 | JGI IMG/M metagenome (GOLD analysis project Ga0187810, IMG submission 132963) | Wetland sediment microbial communities from Neuse River Estuary, North Carolina, USA - ASW_5 | ecosystem: Environmental > Aquatic > Freshwater > Wetlands > Sediment | place: USA: North...
AAAAACGATGTCTCCCGCGAGGAGTTCCGGCGAATGTGCCGGGAGCTCACCGAGAAAAATATCGCGGCAATGCGCCAGACCCTGCGCAAGATGGCATTCTCGACCGACTGGTCGAACGAATACATCACGATGACGCCGAAGTATTACAGCAAGACCCAGTTGTCATTCCTCCGGATGCTCAAATCAGGGTACATCTACCAGAGCGAACACCCGGTCAACTACTGTACCCGCTGTGAGACGGCGATAGCATTTGCGGAAGTGTCCTACGAAGACCGCGAGACCCAGCTCAATTATTTCGACTTTGATGGTGTCGAGATAGCAACCACGAGGCCGGAGCTCCTCGCGGCGTGTGTTGCCGTCGCTGTCCATCCGGATGACGAGCGGTACCACAAACTCAAGGGTGGAACCCTGAAGGTTCCGCTCTTCTGCCACCCGGTTCCCATTGTTCAGGACGAGGCAGTCGACCCGGCTTTTGGTTCCGGCGCGGTGATGATCTGTACCTTCGGTGACAAGCAGGATGTCCACTGGTGGAAACAGCACAACCTCGCGCTCAGGAAAGCGATCGACCGCCAGGGCCGGATGACAGCGATTGCCGGCAAGTACAAAGGACTGAACACGACCGAATGCCGTGCAGCGATCTTGGCAGATATGAAAAGCAGCGGGATTCTCCGGCGGCAGGAGAAACTGGCCCAGCGCGTCGGTACCTGCTGGCGGTGCAAGACACCGATAGAGATCCTCTCGGAACGGCAGTGGTTCGTCAAGATAAAGCCGGATGAGATCCAGAAAGCAGCCCACGAGATAACCTGGTACCCGGAGCACATGCTGCGCAGGATGGAGAACTGGGTCGAGCAGATGGAATGGGACTGGTGCATCTCACGGCAGCGGATCTTTGCAACCCCGATCCCGGTCTGGTTCTGCAAGAAGTGCGGGGAGATGGTAGTTCCCGATGAGAAAGATCTCCCGGTCGACCCGACGCTCAAGAAGCCCAACCACCCTTGCCCCAAGTGCGGCAGCAACGAGTTCTCCGGCGAAGAGGATGTGCTTGATACTTGGATGGACTCATCCATCTCTGTGCTCAATGTGACGGGCTGGGACGGAAGCGGAAAACCGCCATTTTTCCCGGCACAGATCCGTCCGCAGGGACACGACATCATACGGACATGGGCGTTCTACACGATCCTGCGTTCGGTTGCCATTACCGGTGGGAAACCCTGGGAAGAGATTCTCGTAAACGGGATGGTGCTCGGCGAAGATGGTTTCAAGATGAGCAAAAGCCGGGGGAACATCATCGTCCCCGAAGAGATCCTGGTCAAGTACGGTGCTGACGCACTCCGTCAGTGGGGAGCGATGGGAGCCGCGACCGGCTCGGACATCATGTTCAACTGGAACGATGTCGTCGCAGCGTCCCGGTTCCAGACCAAGATGTGGAACATCACCAAGTTCGCCCTGATCCAGCTTGGGAAAGAGGGGGTCGATCCGAATGCCCCGGTTACGGCGCTTGCCGACCGCTGGCTCCTCGTCCGGCTCTCCGACACCATCCAGCAGGTCAGTATGGCACTGGAAGACTACCAGTTCGACATCGCGCTCAAAGCGATCCGCGAGTTTGCATGGGACCTGCTCGCAGACAATTACATCGAGCTCGTGAAGGGCAGGCTCTATCAGAACGACGAGTCCCGGAAGAGCGCCTGTCTCGTGCTCCAGACTGCCTTCGATGCACTCTGCAGGATGCTCGCCCCGTTCACCCCGTATTTCGCGGAAGAGTGCTACTCGTATCTCAAAGAGGAGAGCGTGCACAAACAGCCGTGGGTCACGTTCACGTACGAAGATGAAGCTGCCCGGAAAGAGGGAGATCTCCTTATCGAGATTGTCGCAGCCGTGCGGAAATACAAACACGATGCGGGGCTGGCACTTAACGCGCCCCTTGGCAGGATCACCATCCACGCGCCCCACACCGTTAATGACGAAGGGGATACCGGCCGGGCTCTCAATGCCGAGATCCACTGGCGGACGGATGCAGCAAAGCTCGACCGGGTGATCACCGATATTGACTTCAACCGTGCAGTTGTCGGCCCGACTTTCCGTAAGCAGGCAAAGGAATTCATGGACGCAATAAGGGCGCTTCCGCCGGAACAAGTGGCCTGCCCGCCAAAGACGATAATGCTCGGATGTAACGAAGTCGAGATCCCGGAAAACGCCTTTGTCCCGAAGTACTCCTATATGGAAGAAGGGGCGGAAGTCGAAGCGATCACGGTCGGCGACGTGATCGTGACGATCTCAAAAGCTGCCTGATGGCATCTGCGACAAACGCAGCAATCTCTTCTTTTTCTTTCATTGCATCGATTACCACGAAACGTGAAGGCTCGTTCCGGGCGTACGCGAGATAGTTGTTCTGGACTTTTTCGAGGATCTCGCGCCGCTCGAAGTGTTCCCGCTCGCAGTCGGGTTTCAGCCGGGTCATCGCCTCATCGAGAGGCAGGACGAGGAGGAACGTTTTTTCCGGGATTACCGTCCAGCCGTCATGCATGGCACGCAGCCATTGCTCCGGTTCCGGGACTATTCCCTTCAGGGTCACCGACTGATAGGCATACCGGCTGTCGCTGTACCGGTCGGAGATGATCAGTTTTCCCTCCGCAAGAGCCGGGCGGACAACCCGGGCGAGGTGGGCCGCATGATCGGCGACAAAAAGGGTTGCCTCGGTGACCGGATCTATCTGCTCGGCAATCGCGCGGCGCACCGCCTCCCCGACCCAGGTCGCGCCCGGTTCCCGGGTGATTACCGGGTCGAGATCTGCAAGCAGTTCTTTCAACGAGGTATGGAGCGTGCTCTTCCCGCTCCCGTCGATACCTTCAAGGGTGATTAACAAAACGTTCCCCTCCGGATCCATTCGAGGGGGATGATCCCCTTGTGCAAGGCCGTGGCGATAATTGCCCCGTCAAACCCGGCACTGCTGAGGGCTTCAAGATCGGAGCGATCAGCGACACCACCCCCGTAGAACAATTTCCCCCGGTAAGCCTCGCGCATCTCACTGAGGAGAGCCGGAGAGAGTCCGGCTTCGGTCCCGACTGCGCTGACATCGAGGATTATGCAGCCGTTGAAATTCCATTCATTGGCTGACGCAAGGATCTCTGTAGGGGCCTCGCCAGTAGGAATAACTTTGCCTGACTTTATATCGATACTCAGGAATCCCCCGCGATAAGCCCCGAGATCGTTACCACCGGTTTCAGTCCCGACAATATTCTCGATCCGGTCCCCGACCAGAAAATCGTCCGGGGACCGGCATCCCCGGTCCACATAACAGCACGTGACCTCGTGCGCGCACTGCCGGACAATTTCGTCATGGGAGCCAGTCCCTTCGATCCTGTCGAGATCCGCAATGTAGATGTATTTCGGCGCGACTGCCCTGACAAACCCGACCGGTTCTGCCGTCGGAGAAACGCCCCAGTCGAGCGGTTTGTAGGTCTCACGATGCCCCATTTTGCCGTGTACGACCAGATTATGCCGCAAATCCATTGCAAGAACCAAATCCATAGGCGACGCAATTGCTATTAGGATAAAAGATCATTAAATCCTATGCAATTGTTGGTCAGCCCCAGCTCCATTGACGAAGCAAAACGCTCCGTCGCTGCTGACATAATCGATGTTAAAAAGCCATCAGAAGGCTCTCTCGGTGCCAATTTTCCCTGGGTTATCCGCGAGATCAAATCCCTGTCGGATAAACCGGTGAGTGCAGCAATCGGCGATTTTGATTACAAGCCGGGTGGTGCTTCCCTCGCAGCATATGGTGCCGCATGCGCAGGGGCTGACTATGTAAAAATCGGTCTTGCATTCGAAGGCCGGGATAAGGCACGCGATGTCATCAGCGCCGTGGTCAGGGCAGTGAAAGGCGAGTTCCCGAAAAAGTTCGTGGTCATTGCAGCCTACTCCGATTACCAGCGCATGGGAACCATCTCGCCGTTCGACATGGCGCCCATCGCCGCCGAATGCGGGGCCGATTTTGCCATGGTCGATACCGGCATCAAGGACCGGCAGAGCACGTTTGCGTTCATGAACGAGGACTCGCTCCGCAGGTTTACTGATAACAACGAAAAACTTGGCCTCGGTACGGCGCTTGCCGGTGCCCTGAAGTTCGAAGATATCGACGCGCTGAAACGGATAAACCCGGACATCATCGGTGTCCGGGGAATGGTCTGCGGCGGCGACCGGAACGCAACGGTACGGGAAGACCTCGTAAAAACCGCGCTTGCGATGATAAGGTGAATTATGTTCCTCAAAAAACTGGATGTCCCACTCTCATTAACGTTCGACGATGTTCTCCTTGAACCCCAGGCTTCGTGGATCGAGCCTTCCGAGGCTGAAACCGCAACTCAGTTCACGAAAAATATCGGCGTAAAAATCCCTCTCGTCTCCGCGGCCATGGACACGGTTACCGAGTCGACGATGGCGATCGCCCTCGCCCGGGAAGGCGGTATCGGTGTTATTCACCGCAACATGACCCCCGAGCGCGAGCTCCAGGAAGTACAGTTCGTCAAGCGCGCCGAGGAGCTCATCGTCCGCGATGTCCTCTATGTTGAAGAAGAGGCAACGGTTTCTGAGACCGAGAACTTCATGCGCCAGAAAAATATCGGCGGCGTCCCTGTTATCGGGAAAGGGAAGATTATCGGGATCGTGAGCAGGCGGGACGTACGTGCAATCGGATCCCGCGGCGATGAGAAGATCTCCACCATCATGACGCGGAATCTCATCACCGCTGACGAAGATATCACCTCAGAGAAAGCCCTCGAGATGATGTACACGAATAAGATCGAGCGCCTGCCGGTCGTGGACAAGAGGGGAAGACTCATCGGCATCATCACCATGCAGGACATCCTCGAGAAGCGCCAGTACCCGCTTGCGACCCGGGATGCGAAGGGGAACCTCCGGGTTGCCGCAGCGGTCGGGCCGTTCGACTTCTCGCGGGCTGAACTGCTCGACCAGAACGGCGTCGATGCGTTGGTGGTGGACTGCGCCCACGGCCACAACATGAAAGTCGTCGCGGCCGTCAAGGACATCAAGGAAAGCGTCAAGGCGGATGTGATCGCGGGGAACATCGCGACATCTGCCGCTGCCGAAGCCCTTTCAGGAGCAAATGTCGACGGGCTCAAAGTCGGAATAGGCCCCGGCTCCATCTGCACGACAAGAATCGTCGCGGGAGTTGGTGTTCCGCAGATCAGCGCAATCGCGCAGGTCGCGGATATAGCATCCGGAGCAGGCATCCCCATCATCGCTGACGGGGGCGTCCGTTACAGCGGGGATGTCGCAAAAGCGCTCGCAGCGGGAGCAGATACAGTCATGATGGGAAGCATGTTTGCGGGCACCGATGAGGCCCCCGGCAAGGTCATCACCATCAAGGGGCGCCGGTACAAGCAGTACCGCGGCATGGGTTCCCTTGGGGTAATGAGCGGCGGACAATCGAGCGACCGGTACTTCCAGAAGAAGGATATCGGCAGCACGAAGTTCGTGCCCGAAGGTGTTGAGGGAGTTACTCCTTACGTAGGAAACGTAAGCGAGATCATGTACCAGCTTGTCGGGGGGCTGAAATCAGCAATGGGATACACGGGTTCCCGGACGATCGCCGAGCTGCACACCAAGGCGAAGTTCGTCAGGATCACGAATGCCGGTATGACCGAAAGCCACCCCCACAATATCCTGATCACCGATGAAGCGCCGAACTACCGGCTCTTCGAATAATTCTTTTTTGCAATTTTCCGCATGGGAATCCGGAATGGTATTCCGTTTAGTGTTATTCCAGCGGAATCGTGTCCGATAAGTATAATCCCGTGGTTCAATCATCGAACCGGGAGTATTTCTGGAATTTATCAGGGCTCCTGCAAGAATACTCATTAGAGCCGAAATGTCAGACCATCCCTATTCCCCACACTACCGCAGGAAATACCATCATGTCCTTGGAGAGAACAGGCAGAAGAAATTCTTAAAAATTACCTTCGCGATCCTGGCGTTTCTCCTGATCGCGACAGGGTACGAGCTATACTCTTCCGGTGTCCTTGCCGATGACACGGCCGGCGTGTCACAGCACGTGTTCTCGAAAATAAACGAGGCACGGGCAGCAGGAAATCTTCCCTTGGTTCACGAAACAGACAATCTGGTGAACCAGGCAAAGGTAAACAGTGCGCGAATGAGGGTGGCGCCTCTTGCCTACAGCCCAGATCCTTCGGTGAAATCCGGGTCCGGAGACGCATTTATTCTTCCGAAATTGTCCCAGCTCCTGTCATCCTTCCACATCGATCAGGATCCCATTACAACATGGATAAACAGCGACGATCAGTTCCATAACGATGTCATGAATCCGAATTTCACGGGCGTGGGTATCGGTGTCGAGAGCGACGGGTACAATTATTACATCGTGACCCAGTGGCTGTAGGGATTTCTCATCTGTGTGATGGGAATAAGCACGCAGATACACGTTGTGGATTGAACCATTCTCAACAAAACGGGACCTTCCTGCACCAATCAGCTGCTCGCACTGCACCACACCCGTTTTCCTAAAACCCGGTAACCATTAGCTCAGCGAACCGGCATGGAGGGCCCCCCACCCCCTCCCAAAATTTTTTCCGGAAAACCGGACCCCCTCCGGAAATTTTTTTGGTTTTGGCCTGACCCCTCCTAAAATATTTTCGGAGGGGGGGTACCCCCCACCCGCACAATAAAAAATCCGGTACTGAAAAAGTGAGCGTTCACGCCGGAGACCCTGCCCGGAAAAACAGGCACCCCCCTCCCATTATTTTTCGGGAGGGGGTGGTACCCCCTCCGGAAATCTTTTTGGCTTTTGGCCGACCCCTCCCAAAATTTTTTTGGACTTTGGGTACCCCCCACCCAAAAAGTTTTTTGGACCGGGAAAATGATCCGGATGGTCAACCAATCCGGGGCTGCTGGAGGCTCGAAAGACCATGGGCCAGTAATCTGTTTGTGCATGTCCGATGCACCACAGGATCAAGCATTTTGGTGCATACATTAGCATAGGGCGCGTGCATCTACACCAAAATTCAATTTTGGTGCCGTAATGCAGACTTCTATAATTATATCCGACCGCATCAGAGCGTTGGTGGACTTATACCCGCTGATATGAAGGGGATTCAGATTGATTTGACTGCAACAGGTGGATGATGATCGTGATGGCAACTGAGGGAAAATACTAAGTTTTGTTCAATTGTTTGGTTGAATTAATCTACTTTCCAGTATCCATTCACTGAATAACCCTAATATGAAAAGAGATAGGATATAAGCAAAAATAAAATCCAAAAGATTTATTGAAAGCAACCCCGATAAATTTGAAATCAATTTGTTTCGAGAATCATTGAACATAATTCCCATTGCAAAAACAAATATTCCTACCTCCAATATTCCAAAATAAAAAGAAGTTACTTGATCTTTAATATATTTTGAAATGTCCACTTCACTTGACGATGAAATTTGAATTTCTCCGATTATATTTGAAAATAGGAGCCGATAATTCGCTAATATTCGTAATGAGATAAGAAATGAAATTATTACAGGGAACACTGCAATATAATCCAAGATTTCTGGTGAGAATTGAACAAGTGATAGGATTGCCAAATATGCGGGTATCGTCAAAATGCAGTAGTAAAAAAGAATTTTGAATCTATATTTTATACGACCCCACCCTCTCAAATCTGTTCTAAACTCCCCTAAAAATGAAGTAAAACTCAACACAATTTGAAAAGTAAAATAAAAAATATAAATTAAAGCAATTGCGAGAATTAAATCCGCCAAGTAAAGAAAATCTACGAGATAAGCATTAGATACAATATTCGAGACTGAAAAATCGAAAAGAGTAAGAGAGAGCATTGATAATAAAACTGTGATCATCTATGTAATCGATTAATATCTCTAATAATTAAAAATATCGTAATTATAGCAAATAGTAGCCATATCCGTGAAAATAAATCTGGACTTCCGGTTTTATTCGCAGTATATTTACTGTATTCAAGAAAAAAACTATCGCCCAACTTATCCCAAAATAAAGATATTTTAGATGGAAGAAAATTGCGCGTATTCGGATAGGAGTCTGGAGACGATCCACTTCATCTCCCGTCATGCACCACTCCTTTCAAAAATGCGTGATCTCCCGCCAACGCACCAGAACCCTCCATAAGGTTCTGATGCATTGTCGGTTGATCAACCGTCTCAGCGGTTGGTGATGCATGGCGGTTGATAAATTATTAAAAGACAAAAATAAAATCGCTAGACTTATGCTAGGTGGGACTCAGAGGAAGATATTGTATAGTATATAGAGAGGATAATATGAATTTACAAGGTAGTAGCAAATCTATCGTCGGAGGGATAATAATAGTTATTGTGATCGTAATCGTTTTGGGTTATTTCCACGCGATTCCAATGCCCAATTTTTCCAATAATGGGGCAATTTCAAATAATGCACCTATAACGGTACAAACGGCTGTACCAAATATGATTAATGTCACCAACTCCGCAGAAAAGACAGTTAGTCTGGAGTCTTTTGAAATTCCCGCCGTAATCGTCGGTTTAATAATTATAATCTGGGTTGCATTGTGGGTATACTCAAAAAGACGCTCAAATATAATAACCGAAGAAAGAACAGAAGAAAGCGACGAAAATTAATGCTGCGACGAAAAACGTGGTCGTTAAATAGAATTGGCCTCTTTGAAAAGCAAAGCACTCTTTCGGTGTATTTGTTTTACATTGGTGGGGACAGGTAAAGGCTATATCTTCAAAATCAGAAAATCGTTTTCTTATGATCTGTTTAAGATTGTTGAAAACGTGATACATAAACCACCCAATTGTAGAATCTTAAACACATATTTGACACAAAAGTATATATTTCTTTCTACATTTGAGTTAATTTTTTACAGATAATTAGCCTTTTGTCCTCAATGTTAGATTCCAATTCGTCCCCCTCAACCCATCCCAATTTCTCTATGTCTTTCGGGGAGATCACAATAAGATACTTCGGATATTCCTTTCCTTTGTAAACCCGGGAACTTTGTTTTTGAAGTTGCATGGTATCTCGTATCACTCCAATCCCATAAATAATTTTAGGTGCCGAAAACCTTATTATCTTTAGGCACCTAAATATATGTGAGGGATACGAGATGCAGCAACTAACCAACCCGAGAGAATTAAGAGGACTTGCGATTCTCAGCCAGCCGGAAACCATCGTTCAGACCGGTAAGAATGAATGGGATGTACGTTCCCAGTCAAAAGACACGTACTACCAGGTTTCCCGCATATTCGTAAAGTACCGCGATGCAAACCACTTCCACGACTGGAAATGCACCTGCCCGGATTATGAGACCCGCAAAATGCCCTGCAAACACATATTTGCGGTTCAATTCAGTCTCAAGCTAGCGGGAGATGTTCAGGAACAGAGCGCGCCCGCCGCAATCGCAGAAGCCGAACCTAAGATTTCATGCCCTGAATGCAAGAGTGAGCGCGTGGTAAAGTGGGGGAACCGAAAAACCCAGTTCGGAGAAGTTCAAAGATTTGCGTGCCGGAAATGCAATCATAAATTCGTTGTCGATAAAGGGTTCTGCCGGATGAAGAACAGCCCGGAGATCATTACAAAAACCCTCGATCTTTACTTCAAAGGAATGTCACAGAGAAAGATTTCCGATCACCTGAAACAGTTTGATAACACCTCAGTTGAACAGACAACCATTCTTCGGTGGATCAAGAAATATCTGAGACTCCTTGCGAAGTACTCAGAGAAATACAAGGCCGATGTTGGCAATATCTGGCACTCTGATGAAACGACGGTATTCATCAAAAAGGAAGGCGAGAAGAAATATTATCAGTGGATCTGGAATGTCATGGACGCAAAGACCCGCTATCTCCTTGCCTGCCAAGTCACTGAGACCCGCTACGTAAAAGACGCCCGCAAACCATTACAGAAAGCCAAGAGTATGACAAATGTTCGCCCGGATGCAGTTGTGACCGATGGATTGATGGCATACAACGAAGCGGTTAAAGCTGAGTTCTATGATCCCGGTGAATTCATCCAGAATCCTCACATCAGATTGAAAGATTTTGAGACAAAGCCGAACAACAATATTTTGGAGCGATTGAACGGGACTTTCAGAGAGAGAACCAAAGTATTTCGTTCCCTTGACAGCTCAGTTGGCGCTGAGGAGTTCGCCACCGGGATGCAGATTTACTACAATTACTTAAGGCCGCATCAGGGAATCGGAGGATTGACACCGGCGCAGATGGCAAATATCCCGATCAATCTTCTGGGAAACCGGTGGGAGACGATGATCGGGCTGGCGGCCGCGGAAAATAATTTTTAATGAAATTTTATTTGTTTAATTTTTGCCCTTCTATTTTGTACGACTCATCTTATAATCGTAAATCCACTTTAGGGTATAATATATAATACATCCGAAGATAATCATTCCAATGACGTTTCCGAGCAATCTAGCGGGGTCTTTTCCTGCTGCGTTTACGGAAATATTAATAAGAGAACCTGCTAACCAGCACCCCCAATAAAACCAAAACCAAAACGTATGTTCCTTCATGAAAGTAAATTCCTCTCATCCGTGAGAAATAGATTTTGATATAAATTCCGCTACTTATCAACGTTATAAAAAAGTCCAGAATTAATAATCAACCGTCATGCATCACCGGATGCCAAATGCATCAATCAACCGCAGACGCATCAGAACCCTCCATAATCCCATTTATATACAATCGACACTAACATAAAGTAAACAATGTACGATGCTGTTGAAGTTGCCCGCATTCTCGATATCCTCGGGAACCGGAACCGGCGGCGTATCATCGAACTTTTACGGCAGAAACCCTGCTTTGTTACGGAGATCTCCGACACGCTCATGATCTCTCCCAAGGCAGTCATCGATCACCTCCAGATGATGGAGCACGAGGAAATCCTTTCCTGCCAGACCGATGACCGGCGCCGGAAATACTACTTCCTCGAGAACGACATCCTCATCGACATCAGTCTCCGCCAGGTTCATCTGCTTGCAGCGACAGAAGCAGAGAACGAAGATGAGAACGAGCAGCTAAGGAATGCCGTTTCCCTTCTCGGCCGCATGATACAGGCACATGACAGGATCCTTGAAAACCTGGAACATATAAACCACGACATAGAGACGAAGATCGATGACATTGCCAGGAACCATAAGGATTTATTCAGGAGCGAAAGAGAAATTACTATAATCATTGCACTTTCCCACGACCACCTTACGTTCGGACAACTCGAACAGGTCACAGAGATTCCCGGAACGGACCTCTCTGAAATCCTGGAGCGTTTCGAACAAAAGGGGATCATCGAACGTGCTGAAGATAATTACACACTTCGAGGCGTACATGCAAAATAACCCGAACGGTCCCTACGACGATGTGTTCAACAACCTCGCAAAGATTGTAGAAGACATCGTCAAGAACATGCCGGATCACCAGCATGCCCGGATAATAGGCTACACCATTATTACACGCCATACCTCGACCGGAGACCCCGAGATTATCCGGGAATGCGTACCGGATGACGACGGCGAGATCCCGTACGAAGTCACGGAAACCGAGGACGAGGTATTCATCACAGCCCAACTCCCGGCAGATTCGAAAAATGCGCCGTTTGCCGATATCCAGCCGGACAGCGTGCACATCAATGTCGATGACCGGGACACGACCATCGTGCTCGACCAGCCTGTCGACAGGATTCACAGTCACTATCGCGTGCACCGCGGCGTTATGGATATCAGCCTCAAGAAAGTGAAAAATTACCTCTGATTTTTATTATTTTTATTGCATTTTTTTATAAACAACAAACCGATTGAAAACCATTGTCGTTTTGATGCATCAATCTCGCTTTTCGCGAAAGTCAGTATCGCACGAAACCAGCCCGTTGTCTCAAAAATTCAACCGGATTAAAAAAGAAAAATTGGTTATGCCTTGGCCGGCACATCTGATGGCGCCCACTCCGAGATCGTCTTTTTATCCGCTTTCATTTCGTGGAACTGCCGCAGGGCGACCGTGATATCCCGGGTGAATGCGAAGTACCCGATCTGGGTGTTCCGGCATAGCTTCATCGCCATGTCCATCAGGCCGCGGGGGTCGGGACGGGCCTCGCCAAGCCAGATGTGGAAGATGTTGCCGCCATCGACAATCGGGAAGAAGACATGCTCGATCTCCATGCGCTTTGCGAGGGTGACATCTGCGCCGGGAGCGACATGGGTGCCGTTGGTATAATAGATCGGGAGGTCGCGGTTCTTGCCAAGCATCGCGAGTCCTGTCTCAACATCTCCCTTGATAACCGCCTTGGCAAAATCGTGGTACCGCTTGTCGAGAAGGTCGGCGACCGCAAACCGCTGCCCGGTGGTTTCCGCCGGGGTCCGGGCGAGGGCGAGGGTCATGTTGTTCTTCTGGGAGAGTTCGCGGGCGTAGAGCTCCATCTCGGTCATTGCCCGGATGGCGAGCTTGAATGCTTCTTTGGATTCATGGAGCTGTTTTCCGGTGTGGTGCTGAACCATCTCGTTCACACCAACAACGCCAACGGTATAGACCAGGCCTTCGAGATCGACCGCGAGGGCCCCGCGTTCACCGGTGTTCGGATCCTTGGGGCGCTGCATCGCAAACGGCATCCTGCTGTTTGCCCGGATCCCATCCATCCACCGCCGCTTGATCTTGAAAATTTCCACAGCGACATCCATGAGGCGCTTGAGCTCGGCGAACAGACGTGCGTCGTCTCCGTCCGCCTCATAGGCAGCGCGGGGGCAGTTTACCGAGACGACCTGCCACGATCCCATCGAGAAGTGCTTTCCGTCTTCAAAGAAGAGTTTCCTGTCGAAATCTGAGTCTTTATCGGCAACGGTCGAGAACTGGTACGCGCAGCACTGGTAGCAGGAGATTCCTTTTCCCGCGCCACGGTAGGCAGGGAGCTGGTTATCGTAATACGGCGTCCCGAACTTGGACGCGAGCTCGAAGGTCATCAGGTAAAGATCCTGATAGGTGGGAAGATCGGGATTTTTCTTATTGAACTCCTCGCGTTCGTTCATGAAGTCAGGCTCGATCGAGATCTCCGGCTTGGGGAAATTGAACGGCTTACCCCAGTAATCTCCCTCGATCATGACTTCCATGAGCGCCTTGAAGAGGAGGCGGACTTCGCGCTCGAACTCGCTGTAGGTCCGTTTCGGGGCAGAGACACCGTCCCATATCTTTCCTTTGTACACGCAGGGCTTATCCAGCCAGAGAGTCGGAACCCCTGGCGAGAGCTGGATGGACGAGAAGACCAGCTGTCCGCCCCGGGCGACCATCATCTGGGTCATCTCGTAAACAAACATCTGGACCATCTGCTTGATCTCGCTGTACTCCATATGCTCCATGAAGGGAGCAAGGAACGTCAGGAAATTGTAATAACCCTGGCCCCCGGCAAAGTTTGTCTGCGCCGAGCCAAGCGCCTTGACTGCATGCAGGATAGCGACCTCGGCCCTTTTGGCAGGTCCTGCGACCGATGCCTTCGTCCCGTTACCGTCCGGCATCAGTCCGTAATAGAGGAAGTAGCGGAGGTCCCAGTCCTGGCAGAACGGTCGTGTCCCGAAATACTCGAGATCGTGGATATGCATCTCACCCGCCAGGTGGTGGTCGGCAAGTTCGGGGGGAAGCTGGAGAAGGTACTGCTCTTTTGAGATCTTATCGGCCTTCTTCTTGTGCGAGGTCTCGGCATTCTCCTGGAGGTTTGCGTTGTCGTGCGCTTCAAAACCCCTTCCTACATCTATCTGGTGGGCGTCGAACACCGGTGTTCCGACCCGGGTGCACACATTCCTGTACTGGATCAGTCCTTTTTCAAGGAGTGTTATATTGACGATCTCACGGATCAACGGGCCGGAGAGCGATTTTAACTGCATGCTCTTGATCCGGTTCTCGACGTCGCGGGCAATTTCTTCCGCAATCTCTTCGGTTGCCCCTTCGTACCCGTAGAATGTCTCTACGAGTTTGGTCTCTTCGACAATCTGGCGGACAATCCGTTTGCGATCCCAGTCGACGATATGCCCATCGGAAGTCCTGACCGGAGGAAGCGTCGGGACCGCAAGCCCCCCGAATGTTACCTGCTTCGTTTCAGGTCGTCCCATTATTCCCCCGCGACAATCTTTGTCAAGTGGTCTGCATCGAGTTTCCCCATGGGAAAAAGATCCGCCGAAGTGTAGAAGTCCTCATCCTTCTGGAAAACCGGCGCTTCGTTCACAAACACTCCGTTTACCCGGAGTTCAGTGAGCGCTTCTGCGGTGGAAAGGTCGCGCTCTGAATACGTGTAGCCGCCCGTTTTTAAAAAACCCTTTAATAATTCGCAGTTCGGGCAATGCTCAAGCGTATACACGATCAATTGCGGTTTTTTCGACACGGGAACACCTACTCTGTAATGTATGGATTAGGAATCATATGTTAAAAAAATCGTGGTTTGCACACCGGTGCCTTCATCCTTGTGCATCGATTATCATTAGTAGATGAATGGTTTAATAGTACCATGATGGTCCGGGCTTTTGTTGCACTGGAGCTTTCTCCAGAAATAAAAGAGGAACTGCGAAAAGCTCAGGAGAGCCTGAAGGAGTGCGGGGCACGCCTCGCATATGTTAACCCGGAGATAATCCACATAACCGTCAAATTTCTCGGGGAAGTCGATGAGAAAAACCTTGAAAAGGTTGTCGCGGCACTCAAACCAATAAAATGCGATCCGTTTGCAGTAACCGCAAAAACAGTGACTGCTGATAACGATAAGCGGCCGAGGACCGTCTGGTGCACGATTGAGGATGAGGGAAAGAGCGGCCGGCTTTTTACCCTCGTTGAAAATGCGACGGCTGCTCTTGGTTTTCCGCGAGAGACACGGAAATTTATCCCCCACGCAACCGTGGCCCGGGTAAAGTGGCCGGAGCCCGTGCTTCTTCCCGCACTGGCAAAAATAAAAACACGCTCGTATGGTACCTGCATGATTACCGGATTTAAACTGAAGAAGAGCACCCTGACCCCGCAGGGTCCTATCTATGAAGATCTTCTGGCGGTGACATGGTGAGCCGGCTGCCCCTTGAAGATGCGGTGCTTGCCGGACTCCGCCCGACCCTTAGCGAACGGGAACATATCTGCGGGATCGGCAAACAGTTGCTCGACGAGATTGCGAAAAGCGGGAAAGCAGAGGGGATGATTGTCGGCTCGATCGCACGTCACACATGGTTGCGGGGCGACAAGGATCTCGATGTATTCATGCTCTTTGACCCGGGACTCCCCCGGGAAGAACTCGAGATCCGGGGACTGGCGCTGGCCCGGAGCATCGCCTCCTGTTTCACCGACCAGTTCCATGAAAAATATGCGGAGCACCCGTACATCAATGCCTGCATCGATGGGGTTGATGTCGATCTTGTACCCTGCTACAAAGTGGAGAGTGCGGCATGTATTCAAAGCGCCGTAGACCGGACACCATTCCATACCCGGTACATCACAGACAAGATCAATGGCATGACCGACGACGTCCTGCTCCTCAAACGGTTCGCAAAAGCCGGCGGGATTTACGGGTCGGACCAGATGACCGAAGGGTTTTCCGGGTATCTCTGCGAGATCCTCATTCTTCATTACGGGGGATTTACCCCGCTACTCCATGCGGCTTCTGACTGGCGTCCCCACCAGTTCATCGACCCGGAAAAGCACGTAGCCAAGAAGTTTGACGAACCCCTTATTGTTATCGACCCCGTGGATCCGAAACGGAACGTTGCAGCGGCAGTCTCGCTCGATCGTATGGTGGAGTTCGTCGAACTTGCGCGAGGATACCTTGAAGACCCGTCAGAGAATTTTTTCCGGCTCTGTGAACCTCAGTCAATAACAAAGGGCAAACTTGCCGCCCTGCTCGAACAACGCGGAACCACCCTCTACGCCGTCACCTTTGAAACACCCCCTTTTATCGAGGAAGTTATCGTACCCCAGTTGAAGCGGAGTGTAATTGCAATCCGCGAACATCTCGAACGGAACGGGTTTGTGGTTCACCAGGCCCACTATGAAATGAAGCCTGAACGGTGCATCCTTCTCTTTGAACTGCTGGTGGGAAGCCTCCCGAACATTAAGCTGCACTCCGGTCCACCGATCTGGAACCGGCAGAACGCGGAGAAGTTCCGCGAGAAATACGTCATCAACGGATCCACGGGACCATTCATCGCTGACGGGAGATACGAAGTCGAGATCCACCGGGAGTTCACCCGGGCAAAAGATCTCCTCGTGTCGCAGTCGTTACTGAGCATAAGTCTCGGGAAGCATGTCCGGCAGTCGCTTGAAACCGGTTGGAACGTTACTGACGGAGCCGACTGCTGGGAAGAGGAATTTTCCCCGTTCATAGCCGGGTTTTTCACACGATCTTCCCCGCTCGTGAGAATCCGGAGAAAACGCAAAGAGTAAAGGAAAGAATAAAAAAAATTATTTCTTCTGGTTCTTCCGGATTTTTGCAGACGCCAGTTTCTCTATGGCTGCTGTATCGACAGCGCTACCGAGAGTAAGCTTGTTGTTCCTGACGGCACTATCAAAGAAACCTTTTCCGGTCGGCGTCCTGACAATCAGTGTCGTGAATCCCGCGGGGCTTCCTACTGCGCCCGCCGATATGTCGGAGAGTACTGCAGTGAGATCGGTACAGTAGTGGCAGCCTTCCCTGATGCAGGTCTCCAGCTCCGCGAGAGGGACAACGGTCGTGGTGTTGTCCTGTTTGATGATCTCGAGTTTACCCTTGACATCGAGTTTCCGGATCTCCTGCGGCTCGATATGATAGTGGTCCCGGAGCTTGCCTTGGACGAGTGCGGAATAATCGAAGGATTCCGTACAGAACAGCCCGATAATGACCCTGATGGATTTTGCATAAGGCTTCAGGAGATCGTTATCGCTCTCCCGCATCCGGGCGACTGCCTGGACTGCACAGGGAACACCAACCACAGCAATGCGCTTGTATTTCTTTTCGATAACTGCGTGCTTGAGTGCCGCGAGAAGGGGCACCCACCAGCTGTACCTGCTTCCTGCCTGTTGGATCAGGACATCGGATTTCGTGATTACGACGGATGAGGGTTTGAGGGTCCAGCGATCTTCCGTCACCGTCACGACCGCATCGATGAGTCCCTCGTCCAGTGCATTGACAAGAAGTGCAGTTACTGCACCCCCACTCTGTTTCCGGGGGATATCAAACGCTGCCTTTGCGGTGACGAGTTCGAGGTATTTCCCCATAGTCTCGGCAGGCTGGTCACCGGTGCGGGGACAGGCCGAATAACACGCCCCGCAGGCGACTGAATCCGAATCCTGTTTGCAATATCCGGTTGTGCCCGGGCACCCGATCATTTCGCCCTCGGCAAAGGAGAGTGAATCGCCGGGGCAGACTGCCACGCAGGCACCGCACCCGGAGCATCGGCCGGTATCCCAGACTTCACTTTTCAGATCGCGAGATGTTTTTGCTGCCATTTTCATCACTCCCAGGTATATTTGCTCGCAAACGGCCGTGCACTTGCAGGTGCGATCCGCGTGTATTCCGCATCGAGGATCGGCGTTGGATCCATCCCGAACATCTTTGCAAAATCCTCGACGACCGGCCTGATCGAGGCCTTTTGCTCTTCATTTGCCGGGGTTTGTTTTGCCCCGACGCCGAGGTACAATTCATCGACTTTCCCCCGGACAAAAATTTCGCCGCCGTGGATGCCGCTCCCGACACCTCTCTCGCTAATGGGTGAAACACCCTGCAGGCCAAGGACTATGAGAAGTCCCCCCGCCATGTACTCCCCAAGGAATGCCCGTGCTGCACCACCGACAACGAGGATCGGGCGCTTTTCCTTGTATTGTTTCATGTGGATACCGCCCCGGTACCCGATACTGTCTCTGACGTAGACCCTTCCCCCGCGCATGCTGTGGGCTACCGCATCGCCGGCACTTCCTTTAATGACCAGCCTGCCGTTATCCATTGTATTGCCGGGGGCATGATCGGCATTCCCATTCACGATTATGGTCGGGCCGCTCATGAACATCCCGAGGTCTCCACCGGGGACTCCGTTGACGGTAATGGTAACGTCTTCACCTCTCAGTCCATCGCCAATGAACCGCTGGCCGAGGACATTATCGAGAATTATCTCTTTTGCTCCATCGGCCACGGCTGCCCGTATCTGTTGGTTGAGGGGAGTATAATGAAGATTTTTTGCATCGATGCGTACTGCGGTCATGATCAGGCCCCTATCGATTTGACATCGAGAACTTTCAGGAGACCCTCGTCGAGCATATATCCGCGGAGACGGTCACGGTTCCCGCGCAGGCTCTCGATACTGTTGATACCCGCAGCTCCCATGAGTTCGGCGAGTTCGTCCGTCCAGCCATGGATCAGGTTTGCTACCTGAATCGCATTGGTTTCAGGATCGAGCCGTTTGGTTAATTCGGGCTTCTGCGTTGCTATGCCCCATGCACAGATACCCCGGTTGCAGGTTCCACAGACCCGGCATCCCATCGCCACGAGGGCCGATGTGCCGATGTAGACTGCATCGGCGCCAAGACAGATGATCTTTGCAACGTCTGCACTTTCGCGGATACCGCCGCTCGCTATGACGGATACTTCGTTACGGATGCCCTGCTGCCTCAGCTTGGCGTCAACGGCTGCCACCGCTGCTTCGACTGGCATGCCTACATGATCGCGGAAGACACGGGGCGCAGCGCCGGTGCCGCCACGGAAGCCATCGATAACAACGGCATCTGCGCCGGAACGGGCGATACCCGCCGCGATCGCGGCGGAGTTGTGCACCGCGGCGATCTTGACAAAGACCGGCTTTTTCCACTCGGTCGCCTCCTTCAGTCCGCGGACAAGCTGCTTGAGATCTTCGATACTGTAGATATCATGGTGCGGGGCCGGGCTGATTGCGTCGCTGCTCACCGGGATCATTCTTGTAACCGACACCTCCGCGTCAACCTTTTCGCCGGGCAGGTGGCCACCGATACCGGGTTTTGCACCCTGCCCGATCTTGATCTCGATCGCAGCTCCCCGTTCGAGGTAGTTGATATCCACACCGAAACGGCCGGATGCTACCTGGACGATGATATTCTTCTGGTACGGATAGAGCGACTTGTGTAAACCACCCTCGCCGGTACCCATGAATGTCCCCATCTTGGTAACTGCTTTTGCAAGGGCGAGCTGAGCATTGAGGCTGATCGCACCGTAGCTCATGTGCCCGATCATAATCGGGGTCTCGATCTGGAGGTTCGGGGCGAGTTTTGTGATGAGCTCGGTGTCACCATTCGGATGCTCTCTCAGGGTAAGCGAGGCCGGTTTCTTGCCGATATAGGTCCGTAGTTCCATCGGTTCCCGGAGGGGGTCGATCGAAGGGTTGGTGACCTGGCATGCATCGAGAACGAGGCGATCGAAGATAATGGGGTAGGGTAAAACATTCCCCATCCCGGCAACAATGATCTTCCCGGTCTTTGCCTGGTTGAAGACCGCTTCCCGGACCTCGCGGGTCCAGACCGGGTGGCTCCGGTAGTCGGTCGGCTTCTCGACGATATCTATGGCATCGCGTGGGCAAAACGCAAGACAGCGGTGACATGCCACGCAGTTCCGGGTGTTGACCTTGATCGCGCCATTCTCCATCCGGAAAACACCGTATGAGCAGTTTTCCACGCAGCGTCCACACGCCATGCACCGTTCGGGGTCAATAGTAACCCGGTACCTGACCGGGATCGAACCGATGCTCATGAATAAACTCTCCCAATGACCGGTTCGCCAGCTTTTGGCATTGCGACATTTTCAATATCAGGTTCGATCCGGCGGATCGCTGACTCTTCGCTTGAGATGAAGAGCCGGTCTCCGGATTCCGCAGTGACGAGAGGCCGGAGCTTGATCCGATCGGTGAACCCGACAAGGCTGTTCTCGTTTGCAATACAGATGGCAAATGGTCCGTTCATGAGGGCCGGACCATAGGCAAGCCGGATCGCCCGGTTGAGTTCCTGCTCCTTTGCCGGCATCCGATCGATATCCTCCCAGAACGGGGGTGCGAGGGCACGCACCGCCATCTTTTCAGACAGGCCGTGTTTACGGACAAGAAGGTCGACGAGATATGCCACGACTTCGGTATCCGTGTACGCCGTGCACTGGTACCCGTAGCTCTGGATGTATCGCTGGTTCGTCCCGTAAGACGTAATCTCACCGTTGTGTACTACGCTCCAGCCGAGAAGGTTGAAGGGATGTGCGCCTCCCCACCAGCCGGCAGTATTGGTCGGGTACCTGTTGTGTGCGAGCCAGAGGTAACCCTTGTAGTCCTGTATGCGGTAAAGGTTCGCAACATCCTCGGGCCATCCGGATGCCTTGAAAACGCCAAGATTTTTCCCGGATGAGAAGATAAGTGTCCCATTCTTCGCTGAATTGACCCGCATTACAAGATTCATGACTACGTCATCTGCCGTAGTTTCCAATTCCTTTATCCGGTTCGCATCGGGCTTGAAAAAATATCGCCAGGGAGTATGAACTTTTTTTATCGGGGAAGGGTACGTAGGAATCTCTTCGTTGTGGATAACGTCGCCCCACTTTTCGAGCTCGGCATCGAGAACAGGCTTATTCCCGGCGAGGTCATCAAAAAAAACATGCAGTGCGTACGAGTCTTTGAATTCCGGATATATTCCGTACGCTACGTAGCCGGCTCCTTCGCCATTCCCCCGTTCATCCATGAGGGCAAGCGATTCGCGGATCTTCCCGCCATCTATACATTGACGACGTTTGTCAATCACACCAATTATACCGCACATGATATCACAATTAGGACGATCTGTACTATTGAAACTTAATGGGAATTGAATGTGAGCATTTTACGCGCTCTTTCTCATGAGATTTAGTTAAGAAATTATAAATGTGATGGGGTGGAAACTTTTTTCCATTATGTCAGCAGACGTATCCAAGGTGCTCAAGAAAATTGAGGCCGATGACGTTAAATTCATCCGGCTCCAGTTTTGCGATGTTCCGGGTATTCCCAAGAATGCGGCAATCCCGGCCGACTATGCCGAGAAATCCCTGACCGAGGGAACATGGTTTGACGGTTCCTCGATCGAGGGTTTTACCCGCATTGAAGAGTCCGACATGCTCCTCAAGGCGGACCCGGCTTCATACGCGGTCCTTCCCTGGAGACCCCAGGAAGGAAAGGTCGCACGGTTCATGTGCGACGTATACACCTACGGGAACAAGCCATTCGAAGGAGACCCAAGATACGTCCTCAAGAGACAGATGGCAGAAGCCGCAAAGATGGGGTACACTTTTAACACGGGACCCGAACTCGAGTTCTTCCTCTTCAACCTGGTTGACGGAAAGCCAACCACGCAGTTTGCAGACCAGGGCTGCTATTTCGACCTCGCACCAAACGACAAGGCCGAAGATGTCCGCCGTGAGATTGTCCTCGCACTCAAGAGCATGGGCCTCGAGATCGAGATGTCACACCACGAAGTCGCGGCGAGCCAGCACGAGATCGACTTCAAGTATGCTGATGCTCTCACGACTGCTGACCGCGCTATGACGTTCAAGTTCGCGACGAAGGCAATCGCGTTGAAACACGGGCTCCACGCCTCGTTCATGGCAAAACCGATTGGCGGTATCAACGGCAGCGGTATGCACACCCACGGGTCGCTCGCGAAGAACGGCAAGAATGCATTCTTCGATGCAAACGCAAAAGACGGCCTATCAGACACCTGCATGTACTACATCGGTGGGTTGATCAAGCACGCAAAGGCAATCACCCGTGTCGCAAACCCGACCATCAACTCGTACAAGCGGCTCGTCCCCGGCTACGAAGCCCCCTGCTACATCAGCTGGAGCACCACCAACCGGTCCGCCCAGATCCGGATCCCCGCTGCACGAGGGAACAGCACCCGTGCAGAATTCCGGAGCCCGGACCCGATGTGCAACCCGTATCTCACTTTCGCATGCCTGCTGGCAGCGGGTCTTGATGGTATCAAGAACAAGATCATGCCACCGGAGGCGACCAACACCAACATCTACCATCTCAATGCGAAGGAACGGAAGAAGATGAAGATCGACATGCTCCCCGGCAGCCTTGCCGAGGCACAGGCAGCTCTCATGAAGGATCAGGTCATCTGCGATGCACTTGGCGGCCATATTGTCGAGACTCTCGGATGTATCGCTGAAGCCGAGACCGATGCATTCAGGCTCACCGTTCACCCGTGGGAACTGGACAGGTATCTCGCCAACTACTAATCTTTTTTTTGAAAACCTAAAACAATAGTATTAAGTAAAGCGGCCCACGAATTCCCGCATAAAAATCTGATATCTATTTATTCAGCAGGGACATAAACGGGGTCCGAGAGCAGGAGATCACCATGAAGTTAATAAAAGCAGTAATCAAGCCGGAACGATTTGAATTTGTCAAAAAGGCACTCGAAGACAAAGGCTACGTCGGGATGACAATCACTGAAGTCCGCGGGAGAGGCCAACAGAAAGGTATCTCTCTTGAGTATCGCGGAGGTCTCATGACTGTGGACTTCCTGCCTAAAATTCAGATCGAGGTTGTTATCGGGGACGACAAAGTCGAGGATCTCGTTGCCACAATTGTTGAGTCGGCACGGACCGGAAAGATCGGTGACGGCAGGATTTTCATAATCCCGGTCGAGCGTTCCCTGAAGATCCGGACCGGCGAGATCGAGACGTAAATTCCCCACATTCCTATTCTTTTTTCAAATACGTGCCGGAAATTCTGTTTGCTTTATTTCTCACAATTACCGGCAGACAAAAGAATGGTTTAAAAAACGATGGAACCTTCTTGTGCACGATTACATTCGACATGAAAATTAGTCAGGATCGGTCAATGCACGCAGTTTCATTTCGATATGAGATGAAATCGGATAATAGCCGGGCAGAACCGGCGTGACCGGGCACTGCCTGATGGCGACATCGATATCATCATCGGATATGCCATATTCCCGGTGATTGACAATCTCATGGAAGTAGACTTTTCCCCCGCCATGAACGATCCTGCAGAGATTTGAGAAGTCTCTCTCGTTCCTCAGGTAGTAATACGATCTTCCTATGAGCGAATTATGGAAATTCTGGAGTTGTTCAAGAATCCGCTCGTACTCCGGTTCAGACCCATCGGGCATAAGATATCGCGGGACCGGATCGCCGCTCTTTGTCTGTGCTGACCCTGCCATGGTTATACTCCCGCCTCACCGTGTAGTGCCTTTGTATGGATTACAGGTTATCCGGTGAGTTAGATGGAAATATTGTTCTGTAATATAAATAATTATTTATTTAATTTTGGACCCGGGTATTCCTTCGGAAAAAAAGCAGATTGTTATCTACTATAAAAGAAGAAATTCAATACTGCATCATGATTCCGTGGCTGATCGCTAATTTCAGGAATTTTAAGCCTTCCGCAGCGATCGCGATCAACGCCACGCGCCACATGAATAAAGTCGAACGAAGGAAACTGTTCTCGCCCGATCTCGAACCCATGCGGACAGCGGAGGGACGCTGGTTCGAGGCGATAGTCTATGAGATGTTCCTTGACATCTCGAAAAAGTCCGACGAGATCAAGTACTTAGCCATGAAGGGGGCAGATGCCCCAAGAAAAAGGGAAGAGGTCAGGCTCGGGCAGAACGGTCTTTTTTATTCGAAATACGGTGATATTACGGTGCGAGGGAACGGCCAGGATCTCGCCGAGTTCGATATGCTGCTCGTCGATTCTGATGACCATGTCGCATTTGCCGAAGTCGTTACATCTCCGGCAGATCTCAAGGAGTTCGAGCAGGAGATCGCGTACAAGAAAAAACTCCTCGGCTATCTCTACGGCCAGAAGATAACCCCTTTCCTTCTTGTCTCTTCATTCGATCTCTCCAATTATTCCGTAGTCAAGCGGCTCGCAAAAGATAAGACAAACGCAATTATCCACACCAGTTCGTGCGAGCAGATCAAATCCTTAGTCAAACATTACCGCCCGAGAATCATCTATAACAATCCGGTCGACCATCCAAAACTTGTCCGGGCTACCGATTTCCCTATGAAGCACCCGTTCGATTACAAGCGGTACCATGATGAAGTACGAAGCCGGATCTTCACGGAGATAGAAAATAGAAACATGAAAAAATTCCCGGAGATCCACGACGAGACCGGGATGCTGGTCAAGAAAGTCCTTTACGGAAGCCTGTTCCCGCCGGCGATCAAGGCCCTGTGCGATACGTACGGGCTTTCGGTCAAGGGAAAGCAGATCGAATACGATGACTTTTCAAAAAATTATTCAAAAGCTATCATAGCAACCGATCTGCCGGGTTACGAGCTGATCATCTACCTGCGGTCGAAGCAGAAAAAAGAGTACCACAAGATGGTCCAGGCAAAAGACGGGCATTTCAAGTTCGAGCGTCCTACTCCGCCTAAAGTAGGTTTCTTTCTCTGGCTTGAAGCCATCCAGCCTTCGCTTGGTACCCGGATAACGCTCGAAGTACTCAAGACGTTTACGATTGCAGAGTCGGCCAAAATAAAATAAATTCATAGACCGGCAGGCCGATAGGGGATGCGTCCTCTTTTTTGCGACAATCTTTTCTGTGTCGAATCAATCGAGGAGAACTCCCATTGCCTCATCGTACCGTGCTTCCATGACGTACGGGATCCCTGATATTTTCGAAGCTTCCTCGGTCAGCGCCATCAGATCGCTTCTCGAAAGGGTTGATAACCGGAAGTTCCTGCTTCCCGCCATGATCTGCTGGAGGCCCGTCCGGAATTTCTGCGTATACGTGTAGAGCCCGACTGCGCCCATCGGGATCTCTTTCATACGCTCTCCGTATTTCTCTTTCAGTTCGGTATATCCGACAAAGATCTCTGCAGGGGTGCTGCCGTACCGGGATACAGCCTTTGGCAGATCCCCGTCTTTGATCCACTTCTCAATATTCTTGCCAACCATCCCCGGAATCATGAGCGCCCTGCCCATACAGACCGCCTGGACATAGGGGCTTCCCATGGCAATCGCCTTGAAAACGTTCGGCTCGTCAGAGAAACCACCCGCCATCGCAATATCCGGGACACGCATTCCCTTCTTTTCGAGCTTCCGGCAGAAATCAAACATCAGCGACTGGAGATAAAATGTAGGTATCCCCCACTCATTCATCATAGGCCACGGGCTCATCCCCGTCCCCCCGGAAGCTCCGTCAATCGTGAGCAGGTCAATCCTTGCCTCGGAACTGTACCGTATCGCCATCGCCAGCTCCACCATCGAGTAAGCGCCGGTCTTGAGCGTCACGCGCTTGAACCCGATATCCCTGAGCCGGTCGATCTCTTCCAGGAATCCTTCTTTTGTTACAAAACCGAGACGCGAATGCCGTTCGAACTCCTTGATGGTACCTGACCTGAACGCTTCCTGGTTTTCCTTCAATGTCGGGTCCGGGAGGACCATATATCCCCGGTTCCTGAGTTCAATGGCACGCTCAAGCGAACGCACCTTGATCTCACCACCGATGGATTTTGCACCCTGACCCCACTTGAGCTCGAGGGTATCGAGATTGTGCCTGCTTGCGACATACTCTGCGGTCCCAAGCCGGGTGTCCTCGACATTCATCTGTACGAGGATCTCTCCATATCCCTCGTGGAATTTCCGGTAGATCCCGATCCGTCGGTCCATTTCCGGTGAACGCCGGACCTTTCCCGAACTGTCAAGTTCGAGCTGCGGGTCGACCCCGCAGACATTTTCCCCGCAGACAATGGTGATTCCTGATATCGCAGCGCCGATAGCAAAATGTTCCCAGTTATTGTGGGCGATATCCGTTGAACCCAGGGCTCCGGTAAAGATGGGAAGGCGCATCTTCACTTTCCGGTCCCACCCGTATTCGGTCTCGGTGTCCACTTCCGAGAAAACAGCGGTATCCGGACCAATATCAGTCCCTTCCGGGAGACCTTTTGCCCCGGCTGCATATCCCTGAATATTGAGATGCGAATAGTCCACGGGATAATTCTTCTCGGATCCCGCAGTTATCTCCCCAAACGGGCCCGGGTAGAGAACTTCCCTTCCCCTGAACGTCGATAACCATGTCTCACAGGTCCCCCGGCACCCATCAAGGCATCGTGAGCAGATGCCTGACATCGGGGATACATCCCGGGAACGGTTCACGGTCCCTGTCGCTTCGTTTGCGTTCGGTCGTCTCAGGTTCATCGTACCACCCATTGGCAAACGTAATGGAGGATCTTCTCGTATTCAAAGGTTTACTTTTTAAATAACATGGAAGGGACTCTACATTTTCAGTTTTTCCCGGATATCTCACAGCAAACCCGGGAATGACTCTCGTCGCACCATTGCCAGTACCAATGACGTGGGGTTACCCTTTTCTTCAAAGTACACCGCCCGACCCCTTACATGCCATGGAACCGGATCAACACTCATTCTCCGGTGTAAATTTTGCGTAAAATCGCTCCAAATTTGAAAAGGGGTGCAGGGGGTCGGACCACTTTTTAGAGCGGTTTGGCCATTCCAAAGAAGCCACAAACCAGGGCTCCGGCCTTACCATACCAGCAGAGCTTTACGACGATAAATTCCCGTGTTCAGGGGCACCATAAAGGGCCCTGAATGTGTGCGAGTGCGAGAGTAAAGTACACCATCCGACCCCCTGCAATCCTGCAGAGCCAGTCACGCAGGATAGATCTTCCGGCCCGGGTCCGAAATGACTACCGGCCCTGTCGGTCCAATCACCGCTGCATCTGAAAAAAGTATGGGAAGAGAAAAGAAACTCAGATTTTTACTAGTTCGTACTTCCGGGATCCCATGCCGATCCGTTCAGCGTACATGAGTTGCCGCGTCCCATCGGTATGAACATGGACCCCGGTGAACTTGTCCTCTCCCTTCGCGTGATGGGTGGTGAGCAGTGAATCGGTGAACCCTGCCTGCTGGTTCACGAGATCGAAACTTGCAGCGTCAATGGCAACCGGATCGTCGGATGCGAGTATCCCGATATCCGGAACAATCGGCGCATCGCTGAACGGAAAACAGTCGCAGTCGGGAGTAATCCGGATCAGGAAATTCATGTACCCGACTTTTCCTGCCTTATCCTTCACGGCGCCATAAGCATATTCGACCATCCTCTCCATGAATTGCGGGATCTCGGTCTCCCAGTCGATATCGATCGCATGTTCGGGGCAGGCGTGCATGCATTCGAAGCACCCGATACAGAGGTCCCGGTCGATTTTTGATTTTTTCTCTTTGATAATGATTGCCTTTTTGGGACAGACCCGGATGCATTTCCCGCACCCGGTACATTTTTCCGGGATGGAAAATGGTCGGGCATTGTGCTGGGCCCGCTTCCCCTCTGGCGGAGCACATCCCATCGCGAGGTTCTTCAACGCTCCTCCAAAACCTGATACGATATGCCCCTTGAAGTGGCTCAGGACTATCATGCTGTCAGCCGCCGCGATATCTCCCGCGATTGAAACCCTCTCGAAATGTTTCTGGTTGATATCGACCCGGGCAACGTTCTTCCCGTCGAGACCATCAGCTATGATGACCGGTGCCCCGGTGACGGCAAAATCAAAGCCATGGAGAATTGCGGTGGTGATGTGTTCTACGGCATTGGACCTGCTGCCGAGATAGAGGGTATTGGTATCTGTCAGGAACGGGAGGGCCCCGCATTCTTTTACTTTCTCGACTACCTGACGCACGTACACGGGGCTGATGAATCCGTCATTTCCCAGCTCACCGAAATGCAGTTTTACCGCGGTCTTGTCTCTGGCAGCAAAGCGGGAGGCAAACCCGGCCGCATCGAATAGTTTCCGGACCTTGGCGGTCGTACTTTCGTGATCGGAAAGCGCACGGATACTCGCGAAATACACCTTACTCGTCATGACTCTGATCTACCTGCCAGATGGTTGTCGCGGGCAGTATGAAAAACCATCGGGCAATCTCGCCCGCTGACAATTATCAGTCACCGGAGAGAGCCATGTAACTATATTTCGAAGAGTCTTTCCGAACCTGAGTACTCAGAAAAGAACCTGCCGGTTTGAACGATTTAGAATCTATTATTTCCAACGGGAAGAATTCCAGGATGTGCTGCAAAAAACCTGTGTATTTCTGAAAATAGCAAAAAGAGTTCCCGATGACGGGGTTACCATTATTATCTGCCGACTTTCTTCTTTTCGGCTTCGATATCGATAATGATCTCGAGTTCAAGCGACTTCCCGTAGGCATCCTGGGCTTCTTCGGTTTTTCCGAGCTCGTCCAGACAAACCCCCTTGATGTACCATGCAGTCGCATCGTTTGCGTTCAGGGTAGTTGCCCGCATGCAGGCAAAGAGTGATTCCTCGAAACGTTCGAGATGGTAAAGTGCCAGGCCTTTTTTCGACCAAGCATCAGAATAATGTGGGTTCAGTTCTATTGCTTTCTCGCAGTAGGCAAGTGCTTCTGTATAATTGCCGGTCTCGATCAAAGCGGAAGCCATAAGGAACCACCCCTCGGGATTCTTGGGGTTAAGAGTTATTCCTTTTTTATAATAGATAATTGCTTCCCTGAACCTCGTTCGGCGAGCATATGTCAGACCCTTTCTTAATAATTCTATCGATTCTTTTTCCGACATTTAACGTGGACTTCCAGCCATTTTTTTTATTTTGCATTCTCAAGAAGATCCGTGACCAGATCCCCAAAGATCTTTTTCAGTGCGGTTTTCTCATATTCTCCCTTGACCTTGTCTGCTTCTCGCAGGTGTTTTGGAGACTCCCAGGTGAACCAGTCCTTCATGCTCATATACGAGATGAGGTCATTGGTCAGGTTCACGCCCGTGCTATAGATTTTGTTGCAGGATTCGATGTCCGGCTCCTTACTCCAGTCGATGGGATCCAGGTTCCTGACCAGTATCTCAAGCATGTTATCGCCAAAAACCTTTGACTGGTACCAGGCGGTGTGAGTCCAGCGTGTGGTCAGCATCTCCTTTACTTCGAGATGGTTGAACTTTTTCATCTGGGGAATGTTGATGACCGGTTTGAGTTCGTCTGCGGGAAGCGTTTTTGCAAGGAACATATCCCGTGCATAGAACATCGCTTTATCGAGAACGAAATACCGGCGCGGAATAATATTCTCCTGCTCCATCATCTCATCCATGTCCGCTTTGCTCTCTTTCATGACGTGATAGAGCTGGGTCTTCCGGATCTTCGGCATGCGGGAATAGACGCTTGCATTCACTATCGGGTTCCACGGGACTTCGTTAAGGTCATCGTGGAAATGCTGATAGAGGATAAAGAGCATCTGGATAAGTTTCTCGACCGGGAGTTTCTTCTCTTTTTTCGCCTCGTCTTTGAGGGTATCAGTATAGATCTGGCGAAGAGCGCGAGAGACGGAATCCTGGTCGAAGGAGAGGATCAGGTATTTCGATTCTTTTGCTGCAGCTCCTTTAATGAGAAGATGGGTGCAGTGTTTTGCTATAATGAAATCTTTCAAGAGTCCTATGTAATGGGCCGGGAAGATGATGACGTTTTTTTCAAGGTTGTATGTGTACACGTCGATAAGCGTGCCGCCGGATTCTGCATCCGGATCCCGCCTGAGTGTGATTTCCGTGTCAAGAATCTCTTCTGTCTTGCTGATCAGCAGACGGATCGGTTTTGACAGGGGCATGTCGGCTTTCATCGGCAGTAACCCCTAAGACCCGGCCATGACTGGATGCCCTTCACGAATAATTCTTACGACAGCATGCATCTTAAAATCTCGGTTTTATATACGAAACTCTATATTTTAAACGAATGCGATAAAAAGATTGGATATCTCCCCGGTCTGGTGCAGAAAGACAGATCGGACTCGTATCCTGTCAGGGTGAGTTAAAATTTTAAGAATGGAGGATAGATGATGAAATAATACTGGGAAATTTTTTCTCCCTCCCCACCTCTTGCAGTTATTTCTTTTTCCGCGGCCGGATAAATGAGTGGAAAAAACCTGTGATCGCATTGGGTTTTTTCGGTTTGAAGACGCCTTCGTTTACATACCTGACATCCTCAATCGAGAAAAACGCGTGAGGGTTCGTGGTCCGGATATATCCAGTTATCCGGGGTACGTCAGTACGGTTGACGAGCGAGAGTATCATCTTGACTTTTCCCCGGGCCCCTTTTGCATCCATACAGGTAACCCCGATATTTTCGGACTGCATGAATGAAAGGATCTCTTCGTTGGATTCTTCGGTGGTGATAATACGGAGGATTACCATGCCAATCGAGAGTTTCTCCTCAATAACCAGGCCGACAAATGTCCCGGTCGCAAATCCGAAGGCAAACGCAAAGAAGTTGGCTATGTTAGTAAGATCGCTCATCACGACTTCCATGGCAAGCAGCCAGATCACGATCTCGAAAAATGCGATAAAGGGTGCGAGATATTTGATGCCTTTTGAGATGTAGATAACACGGATTGTCTCCATGCTCACATCGCCGATGCGGGCCACGAAGATAAGAATGGGGAGTATTACCCAAGTGTAGATTTCAGGACTGATCAGAAAAAACGACATTTTTTCGCCTTGCCATTGAGGGATCCGAAGTGTATGCGATTAAAAAGTGTTATCGACTGTTCCTATATCAACATTATCCGGAAATGATGGCAAAAACGGGAAAACCGGGGTTTTATCGGCAATCGCGCGGGCAGACATGCCCGGTTGAAAATCGACTTTCTCCAGCTCAAAATGAATATTATGCAGGAACCGGCGGATTCATCTCACGCATGGATTTGAACAGGAAGAACCCGACTACGCCAAAGGTGATGATCGGTGAGACCCATGCAGGGATTCCTATGCCGAAACTGTCCATGACCATGATAATTCCGAGACAGAATATTGAGTACATGGCACCGTTTTTTAAGAATCGGTATTTCTGGATATTATCCACGTTCCTGACCGTTATCTCCCTCACTACAAATGCCCCGACACCGTTACCGATCAGGATGAGCGGCACCGCAAGAGTAAAGGCGAATGCGCCAAGAACGCCATCGATTGAGAACGTGGCATCGATAACCTCGAGATAAAATATCTTGCTGATATCAGACATATTGCCAGTGATCATTTTCTTTTCGTGCTCTTCGGCATTCTGCCGGAACCCGTGAACGATAAAGAATGCTGTGGAACCGACAACCGCGCCAAACGCCATCATCGGGTTTCTGCCAAGTGCGAACCATACCAGGGCAGCAAGAATGATCGCTACAATTGCAAAGAACCAGACGCCCTTCGTAGCGATAAATTTCTCGCCGCGAAGTCCGAAATTTTTCTCTTCCAGGAAGAGCCAGTGGAAAAAGAGGAAGATCAGGAACGTCCCACCACCCATGAGGAGCATCGGTGCGGATTCCTCGATTGCTGCAAGGACCCGGGGGTCGCTTGAGAACGTCGCGGTAAGTGCCCCGACCGGACCAAGCGATGGAGTTGCCATCCATACGATCAGCCAGGGAAGGACACCCCTCACCACGAAAACCGCGAAGATGAGGCCGTAGACAAGAAACCACTGTCGCGCCCGCTGGCTCATCGTAGAGAGGACTTCTGCATTGATGATCGCGTTATCGATACTCGTTATCGTCTCAAAAAGACAGAGCCCGGCGATAATCAGGATGATGGAGAGGATATCCATAAATCGATATACCCATGGGTTTGTTGGGGTAATAAGGACACTGGAACGGAAATTTGTGATATCCTGCGGAAAATTGCGGAAAAAATTGCCCGGACGAACCGGATGTTTTCCTTAAGAAATCTTTTAAAAAATTATTGGGGTTTATCCGGGCTGCATACCGGATTTTTATTGTAGAACGTGCAGAATTCCCCGCACCGGGTGCATCCCTGGTTGCAGGGTTCGATATGGATGGTAGTTTTCGCTCTTGGGAACTCGACATTCAGGTCGGATTCAAGATGATCGGCAAAATCATGGGATTGCGTCACGGATACATTTCCCGGGACGACAAGATGGAATTCAATAAAGATCTCAGGCCCGGATCTCCTGGTTTTGAGATCGTGAAAACCTGCATAATCACTGGAATGTTCGCATATGATCTCTTTGATCCGCTGCTCATCCGCCTCCGGGATACTGTGATCGATGAGATCGGCAAACGATCGCTTCGTCAAGTCATACGCGGCTTTTAAGATGACGACCGCTACGCCCAGCGCAAACAGGGGATCGAAGATTGTGATCCCGGTCAACCGGATCATGATGAGCCCTGCAAACACGCCAAGGGATGTATATACATCGGTCCGCAGGTGCCAGGCGTCGCTTTCGAGAGCGATCGATTCAGCCTGTTTTGCGACTTTCATGAGCCGGTGGGAGACGTACCAGTTGAGCAGAGCTGATATGGCCATGACTGCGATACCGGCGATAAGCAGGTCGGGGGATTCCAGCATGTTGTTCTCCGGCCCCTGGTTAAGCAGTTTTATCAGGGCTTCACGGATGATCAGGAGTGCAGCTAAGAATATGAGAAGCGCTTCGATAAGACCAGAGATATCTTCGAACTTGCCATGACCAAACGAATGTGCTGCATCAGGTGGTTCTGCAGACTTGCGAACAGAGAAAAATGCAATCACAGCCGCGAGCAGGTCCATGGCGGAGTGGATCGCTTCTGAGATTATACTTACTGACCCGATCGACAAGCCGACTATACATTTCAGTACTACGAGAATTGTGTTCGAGACTACCGAGAGGCGTGCAGTCTTTTCCTTGAGTTTATTGATCGCGTCGGTATCCAGGGATTGGGAGGACATGAATTACGAGAATACGTATGCCCCCTGGCAACTTCAAGCTATTGAAAAACAGGGTTTTTGAGGTATCTGGCACATTTTGAAGAACTTGTCTTGTCCTTCTTCCGCTGTTCCACCACAGTGAGCGTTCTTATCGTCTCGCTGCCAGCTTGGAATCCCTGCACGTAACGATCCCGCGCTTAATCAAAAAAAGAATGAAAATGAAATCAGTACTGAGGTTTCCGGTGCTTCGGGAGGCATTCCCTGCAGTAGACCGGCCTGCCTTCGGTTGGCTTGAACGGTACTTCACATTCCTTCTTACAATCTGAACAGGTGACTTTTGTCATCTCGCGGGGCGCACCGAAATCTCTCGGGCCCCTCCTATCGGATCTGAAATCAGCCATAATTTCCTCGGTTACAGTATTCCTACTGTCGCTCCATACTCACTGTTATTGGATAAAAAAATTGCGGCGCCAACCAACGGTAAAGATCTACTAAGAAAATTGCTGGAGGTTGATCTTAATAATTGTCTTGTATTATATTTTAGAACCCGCTAATATTCTGGTGAAAAAGGAGTTCAGATTGTCCAGTTGTTCTATAGTCTCTATAGTAAGACGTAAAATAAATTCAAAAAGTATATTCTTCCATGATAGCGCAATAATATACCGGAAAACAAAAAAAGGGATTATTTTCACCGGAACAATCTGGATCTGTATTTCGCAGAAATGGGTTTTGGGTGAATTCCGGAAAGTCGGAAGGATTTTAATGTTGTTGTTTAAGAGACAAAAATCGGTAGGAAGTGATCACAACGGGATATTCATCATCTAATATGATAGACCTGAACGGTCCGCTTACCCAGATATTTGTAGGATTCCTTCTCGCAATTATCGGTTGTATGATTATCATTAGTGCTTCCGATCTCGCACAATACGCTTATGTCATGTTCCTTATTGCCGGCATTCTCGTTGCACTCGCGTTTATTTCTCTGGCCCGGAACTAAACCCTTTTTCTATAGTATTTATTAAAAAAATATATAACTTTGTGGCTCAGAACATAGTTTGTGAACAAAGCTGAATTTTTGTTTCAGCTTGTGAGACTTATGAACAGGGCTATGCCGGTATTCTTATGAAAAACCCGATACTTCAACGGGCACCGATGAATAGTATTACCAGAAGCGGATTAGTTGCCGGGGCAATCAGCGGCGAAGTCATTGTTCTGCTCATTCTCGTCAATACCATTCTTATCCGGGATTTTGCCCGGGGCAATCCCGGCCAGTACGGGTCAGTACTGGGTGTCTGGGAAATACTCTACCCATTGCTGATAATTTCTGTTTTTGAAGGGGGTGGCATTTTTTCTGCATGGCTTATCCGGAAAGAAGTGACTACAGGAAAATCTTCGCTGATTGCAGGGTTTATCACAGGAATTACTATCGGGATAATATTCGAGATAATGTGGATTGCAAACATTATCAGTCTCGTCTCGCACACGGTGATGAATGGATCCGGTTATTTCGCAGGGTATGAGAATATAGTTCTGACGATCGGCCTGTTGATAATTCTTGCCGTTATGGGAGGAGTACTTTCGGCGTTCGGTTCCTATATTTATTCAGTCCGAAAACCGGGCGCGTGATCTGCCGTGATAGTTGTTACCCCGGACACCGGATCATGAACCCGTTCGTCATTAAATATGGTCTTCTTATTTCTGCAATCCTTGCAAGCACAATTGTTGTCGCGGGACCGTTCAACCCCCAGGATCTCTTTACCGGGCAGCCGTACCAGGACATGAATAGCAGTGCCGAGCTCAGCGCCGATTCGATTTACCAGTTCGGCTCAAGTATTTTTTACAAGGAGATCAACAAGCCGGGTAATGAGTATCTCAAACAAAGTGTTGAAGGCTATTCACCGGAACTTGTAACTTCAGATAAAGCGCAGCAGCAATTCCAGTATCAGTGGAATGCCGGCATCTCCGCATTTGAATTGGGAAATCAGGAATTCACCGACGCCTTTTTTCAGCTGGTATCCGTTCCTGATATGAGCACCACCAAGGAAAAAAATGAAGCCTGCGATAAATTCCGGAATGCAACGGAAGATTTGAGAAGATCAGAGAGTTTCTTTACGGCGGCAAAGGCCTCCAGTTCTCCGGGATCCGCGTCAGGATTTACCATTGGCCTTGTACTTCCCAAGGTGAATCAGGTTACCCTGCGAACCGAAGATGCAGGGATTTCCTGTATGAAAGCAGTACTTGCCGACAGGGATGCCGATAAATCCGTATTCCAGAAAAATCTTCAGGATGTACAGGGCGATTTTAAGGAGATCCAAGGAGTAATTGCGGAGTTGAAGGTGTTGAGCAATGATTTCTGACTATCGTTTCCTTTATGCCGTCCCGTTTCCCGGCTGCAAAAATCTTGCATACCGGCAAGCGAATGAGCAGATAAAAAATTCGTGGTATGTGATCGTATGAAAATTAATCTGAAAATCCCTGATACAAAGACAATACTGCTTGAAGAAAGTAACCTGACCGATGAACAGTTTGAGAAGCGGAATTTACTGAATCTTATCTCTTCTGCATTTTTCATGATTGCAGGGCCACTTTTCATTTACTTCGGGTTTTATTTCATTACCTGGCCGTATTCGGTAAAATGGGGTTCCCTCTCTATTGCCATTGGTTTTCTCCTTCTCCTCTTCGGCTTCAGTCTCTGGAATGACCGTCAGATTCAAACCCAGCACAGGCTGTACCGGCAGGAAAACCGGGAGATAATGACCTTATTGCAGGAATTGATCGAAACCAAAAAATGAATCTTCCTATTTTTGCTGTCAACCTTAAACCGGAAAATTGCATTTCTGATTGGCCTGAGGGGAGATATTTTGGCGTTTTTTGTTCCCGGTAATTTTTTTCAATATAGTATTATAGGTTTAAATATAGAATAAAACCAAAATCTATATAGTCACCAAAGACAACAATCTGCTATCTAACCGGAATGGTGGAGATTATGAAAACAGAGCCTGCATTCGTTTGTATAACCGAAGGAAGTGAATCGAAATCCTCAATGACCGAAAAAAACCGGGATTTTGGGGACCGAAAAAAACCGGTATTCACCTGTTGCGGTATGACCCTTGCCTGCTCAATTTACCGGACAATGGACCAACTCCGCGAATAGACAGAGGATCCTGAAATGGGACGGATTTTTCAGGCGATTTGCGTAAAATGCAATAACCTGTTCGAAGTTCGAAAGGGGGATGGGAAAAACTTCCATGTCCTTCACTGCTGCCGGTGCGGAAGGGAAAAACTGGTCAGAACCGATGAGTCCCGGGGTCAATCACTCTATCCCCTTAACAAAATGGAAGCAAAGGCCGGTATCAGTACACCGGAGAACGAGTATCTTGGCGAAGGTTTTTGCGGATCAGCCGTTCTTATCAACGAGAGAGAAAACCGTTTAATGATCGAGCACCGGGCTGGATTGTGCGTCTGCGGCTCTGTATTCAAAATTTCCGGCAAAATCCGATGCCCGAGATGCCGGTCTACCGTCTTTAAGAAAAATCCGTCATATGGGGAAATCACGTACGCATGAGATTGTGGGAGTTGGCATAATTATTTTTGTCTTTACCTTCTCTTCTGGAAAGATTAGACTAACTCCTGTTCCTGGTTTTTTCATTTAGTATTGGCCCGGTGACGTTTTGATGAATACCGCCCGCGTACCAGACAGGAAAGTTATCCAGGATCTTTCGATTGTCATCGTCATCATCTCATTTCTCTTCGCTGAGTATGTCACCTACATGATGGCTACCGGAATAAACCTCCTCCTGAGTCAGGTCTTTTATATCCCGGTTCTCTACGTATCATTCAGGTTCCCGCAGAGATCCATCCTTGCAATTCTGACATTAGGCCTGTCCTATCTTGGCATTCTCTTTTTTTTTACTCATCCTGCAATTCCCGAATTATTATCCGCAATTACCCAGTTTAATGTCTACATTATCGTCGGCGTCATCGTCGCGGGTGCATCCAACCGCATTCGTCTCAATGAAATGAAATTCCAGGAAATATTCTGCCACGCGGGAAACCCTTTTGGGATCCTCGATGTGGGATCAGAGAATTTTATCGAGATGAACCCTGCATTCAGGGCATTGTTTGACCTCCGTAACAAGGAGGCTGAATCAAGTCTTCGAAACATTATTCCCGATTCTTCAAAAAGAGATCCTGTCATTAAAAGAATACGATCCGGGGATTCAATTGAATCTCTTGAGCTTCGCATCATTAAATCCGATAATTCGCGTCTTGATGTTCTTATGAACGCGACTCCTCTTGACAACGCGGGTCTTGCAATCCTGACCTTCACCGACATAACCCGGAGAAAGCAGATCGAGGAGAAGATCACCGCTGCTGTGAGAGAGAGCGAGGATGTTTTCAGGCTTCTTTCGCAGGTTGCCCCTGTGGGTATTTTTTTTACCGATCATGAAGGGAATCTCTTTTACGTCAACGACCAGTGGTGCGAGATTACCGGTCTTAAAATCCAGGATGCCAAAGGCCACCGGTGGAAAAATTCCCTCCACCCCGAAGACCGGGAACGGGTTCTCTGTGAATGGACACAAAATCACGGACAGGAGTTCAGCAGGATATCGGAAGCACGTTTCATTCATAGCGATGGATCTGTTGTCTGGGTTTTCGGTCGGATAGTCGCCCGGAAAGATGCAAATGGCAGCATAAGCGGTTACGTTGGGGTAATTGTCGATATCACGGAGTTGAAAAAATATGAAAACCAACTGCAGGCCTCGCTCAACGAAAAATCTGTTCTTTTGATGGAAGTCCATCACCGGGTAAAAAATAATCTTCAGGTAATCTCAAGCCTGATCCGGCTGCAGGCCAGGTACATAACTGATGAAAAAGCGCTCAAAGCCTTCCGTCAATGTGAACGGAGGGTAACGACAATGGCCCTGGTCCACGAGAGCCTGTACCGGTCGGAAAATCTGGCATATATTAATGCAAACCGGCATTTCAACAAACTCGCAACTACCCTTCTCATGGCAGAAGGCATGGACAAAAAAATAACCCTGGAAACCGATGTCGATAATATCGATCTCGATCTCGACACCGCAGTGCCCTGCAGCCTGATCATCAACGAGCTGGTGACAAATGCGATGAAACATGCTTTCTCCGGCCGTGAATGCGGCACCATATACCTGTCGTTTCACCGGAAGGATGACGACGTGATTGCACTTGAAGTGACGGATAACGGTACGGGAATACCCGGTGAATTCGACCCGGAGACGGCGGGAAGTCTCGGTCTCAAACTGGTTGTCCGCCTTGCACGGGATCAGCTCGGCGGAAAGTTATCAAGAAGTACATCCCGTGGAACAACATTTATCATAGAATTTCCCTGCGACCTTGGTAAACATCCTCTTGAGGGATAGAGCATGGATATCTCTCTTACGGATATTTGGGTAAAACATTTTTTTAGAGTACGGATACGGTGCGGTATTCTAAACAGAGCACGGAATTCGCCTTTTGCCTGATTAAATCGCATGGCAGTTTCTTACGGAGATATTATGAACAGGAAAAAAATACTTATCGTCGAAGATGAAGCGATTACTGCGCTGGAACTGGAGGAGACATTAAATGGGCAGGGATACGAAATTGTCGGAACCGTTAACACGGGGACCGAGGCAATCAGGTTTGCAAAGGAAAAGTACCCGGATCTCATTCTCATGGATATAAGGATCCGGGGAAACATGGACGGGATCGAGACTGCAAAGGCAATCAACCTGTATTATGACATCCCGATCATTTTCCTGACTGCCTATTCTGACGACCTGACGCTGTCCCGCGCGATCGAGACGCAATCGTACAGCTACCTCCTCAAACCATTTCATGAGCGTGAGCTTTTCTCGAATATCGAACTCGCAATCAGCAGGCACCGCTCGCTTAAGCAATCGATCCAGGCAAACCGCCAGAGCATGGATACGATGATAGATCTTCTCTCGGATGGTGTCATACGGACGGACGGTGCGAGGATTGTAAAAAAGATCAATTCCGTTGCCGAAAAGATGACCGGCCTTAGTCGGGAAGATCTTGTGGGAAAAAATGTGTGGGAGATTGTCTCAATAAGTACGGCGCGAAAAGAAGTCCTCATGGATTTCCTGAACAAATCTGAGCAGGGAGGGGATGCTGTAATCCATTGGCCATATCCTCTCGCCATCAACGCACCATCTGGTAAGATTGCAAGAGTAATGATCAAGATTGAGATGGTAAGATCGCCGGAAGAGATTCTTGAAGAGGAGATCTACATCCTCACTTCTGCAGATAACAACTAAGGGTGGAAAATACCGCTTCCGGATTTCTTCAGAATACCTGCAACATTGATCCTTTGCAATATGCCTTCTTCGAGATTCCCCGTGCGATTTAATCTAAAATAAAGTGCATGGCTTCAAATAATATTGTGTCTCTGATTTAAATATATACAGATATAGATTAATTCAGCAAAAGATATATCATCAGGCGATCAACGAATATATGACATTTTATGGCCGGTCGAGCAAATGAACATGCGGTCTCTGTTATTGTTGGCACTCTGCTTCTCATCCTGATCACGGTAACCGCTGCCGCAGGTCTTGCGATCATGGTGTCGCAGATGCAGAAAGACGAGATGAACCGGCAGGCCCACCAGGCCGCTGTAAAGAATGAAAATATCCAGATCCTCAATGTAGCTTTTGAAAACGACAAAAACGAATGGAACCAGAGCGCAAATATTTCGGGTTCGGAAAACTGGAGTTCGGCCAGGATTACACTTGCCAATCTCAACACGGATGATGTAGTGGTTATGGGTATCGCATTCAATGACCGGTATGCGATCAACTTCACCGATGCACCAGTAACTTCCCCCATGAATTCAAGGACTATTTTCAATGCAAGCAATCCCTTGAAGATTCCCGGCACAAAAAGCCAGGATGTATACGTCGACTTTGTCGCCAATGGAACTGCAGATCCAAACGGGCTTATTGATTTTGCAGTTCCCCTGCAGCTGGACATACACCAGCCACAGACAATAAAGATCGGCACATCGCTTGCGAATTTTTTCGAAAAGATCTTAAAACCCCCAAGCTCGATCATCCAGACGAAGATCGAGACTGACGATTTTAGCAATTACCAACGGGACGCTGTCGTGCTCGACGGATCCCAGTCGACTGCGGACAACACGATTGTAGATTATAGCTGGACCATTCTCAACGGGACCTATACAATCCCCTCAGGAAATTTTTCAGACACGCGGAACATTACGCCCATGAGAAAGAATGGCGGGGTAGCAAAAGGAAAAATTGCAAGGTTTTCACCGGACACTCCCGGACCTTTGCAAGTGATACTCACCGTTACTGATAATATCGGTATGAAGACCAGTTCTGATCCGGTTATCATAAACCGCGATCTTCAGTTCGTTCCCCCCGCTTCGATATCGGTGACACCTTACTATCCGAACGGTATCTGGGGGAATGGAACCAGCAAGGCACCGGCATGGATCTTCGTCACGCTC
>Ga0187810_10000100_pt1 | contig 40126 bp, 37 predicted proteins | sample NC_wetland_sal_i_9_FD_132963 | JGI IMG/M metagenome (GOLD analysis project Ga0187810, IMG submission 132963) | Wetland sediment microbial communities from Neuse River Estuary, North Carolina, USA - ASW_5 | ecosystem: Environmental > Aquatic > Freshwater > Wetlands > Sediment | place: USA: North...
ACCCTGCCGTGGCGTTGGCCCATGGGCCAGGCGCAAGGAGGGAGAATACTGGAGTCTTTGACCGACGAGCAACAAAGCCCAGTGGCCAACGCTACGGGCAACGACAGCTTTTCCTATTTTTCAGACAGGCTCTAAGCCAATCCCCACCCTTGTAAAAGGAAACGCCCTCTGAAAAGAGGGCGTTTCCCTGACAAATAAGTTATCCGTGCAAATAGAGGAGTGTTAGAGAGCTTTCTCTCCCTTTTCTTCCGTACGTATGCGAACGGCTTCTTCCACGGGAAGTATGAAGATTTTACCATCTCCGATTTTATTGGTTTTGGCCGACTTCACGATGGCTGCAACAGCCTTTTCGACGATATCGTCCGCCAGAACAATTTCTAATTTCACCTTGGGGAGGAAATCGACGGTGTATTCACTGCCACGATAGATTTCGGTGTGTCCCTTCTGGCGGCCAAATCCCTTGACCTCCGTCAAAGTCATACCTTCGACTCCGATTGCCGTCAGGGCTTCCTTTACCTCTTCGAGCTTGAACGGCTTAATGACTGCTTCAAGTTTTTTCATATTTTTCGCTTTCGTTCCTTCCGAACTCCTCCCCGTGCTTTTGGTACGGGAAGGAGTATCGAAAGTTGCTTAATCCATCAATTAGTCGACTCTGGGAGATGTCGCATCCGTGAGTTGGAAATCCGGATAGGCGAGAGCGCCCATTTCGGGAAGATCCAAACCGGCCAGTTCGTCTTCTTTCTTCGAACGGATCGGGAAGATGTAATTCGACAGTTTGAACCAGATCAAGGCCATGAGTCCGACGGCGACGAAGTTTGTGAGCGTACCCGTGCACTGCGCCCCAAGCTGAGACCAGTCGTTGTAACCGGCTCCAAACAATGTGCCGAAGGCGCCTGTGACACCTTGATCCACATAGCCACCAGAAACAGCGTCGGTGAATTTCTTGAGTGCTTCAGCGGAGCCATCATTGTTGATGATCAACTTGGTCGCTCCCTTGAGGAGAACGTGCACACCACCCCAACCTTGTCCATAGGTACCATTGGCAAAGAGGCCAACGCTTATGACGCCCCATGCACCGTTGGTGCCGTGGACGGATACCGCGCCGACGGGATCATCAATCTTGAGCACACGCTCAACAAAGAAGACCGAGAGGACGACGAGGATACCTGAGATTATGCCAATGAGCACCGCGCCCATTGAATTAACAAAGGCACAAGGAGCTGTGATGGCGACCAAACCCGCCAGCATGCCGTTGCAAAGCATGGAAGGATCGGGTTTCCCGAACCATATCCACATAATAATGGCTGCGGCGACGGCACCAGCGGCAGAGGCCAGCATGGTGTTGACCGCGATGATGGCGATACGCATGTCCGTACCGGCCAGCGTGGATCCGGGGTTGAAACCGAACCAGCCGAAGGCCAGGATGAAGGTACCAAGGAAGACCATGGGAATGTCGTGAGCAGGAATGGCGCGAGGCTTGCCACTCTTGTCAAACTTGCCCAGGCGAGGCCCGATGACCCAGGCTCCGACGAGGCCTATGACACCACCTGTCATGTGCACCACGGACGAACCGGCAAAGTCCACGTGACCGTGACCCAGACCGAGATTCTGTCCCAGTTCTGCAAGCCAGCCGCCGCCCCATACCCAGTTACCAAATACGGCGTAAGGGATCATGCCGACCCAGAAACCGTAGATGAAAAAGTTTCTGAAGTCCCAACGTTCCGCCATGGCGCCCGTGGGAATAGTGGCCGTGGTATCCATGAACACCATTTCAAAGAGGAACAAGCAGAAGATGGCTGTGTCAAAAACACTCGGATCCAGGAAGAAGCCGGTGTAACCGAAAAGCCCCCAATTGGGCATGATATAGAATTCTTTATTTAGAAGATTAATCCCCTGACCCAAACTTGGCTCAAAACCAAAACACCCCGGTCCAACGCCAACACCACCAAACATGATGGCGAAACCGCAGATCCAGAAGCCCAGCATACCCAGGCCGTAGATCATAAAGTTCATGGAGAAGACATGGGCTGCATTCTTGGCACGGCAGAGCCCTGCCTCCACGAGTGCAAAACCAGCCTGCATGAACATGACCAGGAAGCCTGTGACGAGTGTCCAGACAACGTTGATGGCGACTTTGTTATGGGCCACGTTCTGGATGACTTCGTCCATCGTGACTTTTTTCGGGTCGGCGGGAGCCGGCCAGGTGAGATCCACCGCTGTCCCCTGATTATTCGCAGTACCAGTGGAATCCGGTAATGTCGGCGGTGTTGCTGCTGGAGCATTGGTTGAGGTTGCGGCTGGTGCAGCAGGAGCAGGAGGGGGAGTCGTAGCGGGAGCCTGGGCTCGAGCTGCTGTCTGTCCTCCCAGAAATACTGCGGTGATACAGATGGCTGGAGCAATCATGCGCCAGGCATTTCCGTAGTTTCCAAAAAAGTTATAAATGATTTTCATTATATTAAAAAATATTCCATTGGTTTAGTTAAGGAATCGGAGATCACATTTTCCCCGACTCGGATATCGAAGCTTGCGATGTAGAGAAATCTTAGGTTTTACGCCATCGGCCCCTCCATCGAAGATTGTTAAACTGCGGTGGTGCTCGGGAGGCGGCTCTTGAGGAGGAAACCTCGGCCAGATTTGTTGCGTAAATCTTGGCGGAGTCTCCCTCGGTCAAACCACGACCTGTTAATACGATTAAGCAAAGGCTGTTCATTTTTTTCTGGTACAGCCCTTAAGCAGAGAGCGTGCCAAGTCCAAAGATTCGAGCTAAGCCGTGAGTAAGTTTAAATCCGGCGTCTATTGTGGCTGTTGTATTACATCCAGATGATGGTTTTCTATGCTCGTTTTGGATAAATTTGACCAAAGGTTTAACCAAAACGGTGGATTTTCTGGGATTGAGTCCTATTTACCGGAACCAAATCAGCCCAACAATGGCCAGCACGGGGAGCAAAATCGGTACGGAATAAAAGCAGATGTAGCCAAAAAAGGAAGGGGTGTGTACTCCAGCCCGATCCGCGATGGATTTGACCATCAGGTTTGGCCCATTTCCGATGTAGGTCATGGCACCAAAGAAGACGGAACCTACCGAGATGGCCATGATCTCCACGGCTTTGTTGGCGACAGCCCACGCCACGTCAGCTGGAATATCGACGGAATGTCCACTCAAACCCAGCAGGGAGGTGAGAAAGCTCAGGTAGGTGGGCGCATTATCCAGTACCGAGGAAAGTGAACCGGACATCCAGTAAAACTGCCAGGCGCTGTCTATCCCCAGTTCTCCTGCATGCTTCTGCAGATATTGCAGGGCTGGAACCATCGTGACGAAGATGCCAAAGAAGAGCCAGGCGACTTCCTGAATGGGATGAAAGGTAAAGTGGTTTTCCTCGTGGATTTGGCGGTTGGTCGTCAGATAGGATCCCACGGCAGCCAGCACCATCAAAATTTCCCGGAGAAAACGGGGGTGATCCAGGAAAACCGCTCCGAGGATGGCTGCAAGGAATAGAAAATTATGCAGACCTTCAAAGCGCCAGGTTTCGTGGGCTGTCTCCTTTTCACGAACCGTGAGGGGTGCCCGGGAAAAATTACGAAAATCAACAATATAAAATATTGCCAATAAAAGGCTTACCCCGACAAGCCACGGCATCAGCAAATGCTCCAGGGTCCAAAAAAACGGAATCTTCATTAAATAACCAATAAAGAGGGGGGGATCACCGATGGGGGTGAGGCAGCCAGCCACATTGCTGATGAGAAAAATGAAGAAAACTACATGGAAGGCGGTAATTCTGTATTTGTTCATCCGAATCCAAGGACGAATCAAAAGCATGGAGGCACCCGTCGTTCCAATCAGATTGGCCACGACCGCTCCTATTGCCAGGAATATGACGTTTTTCAGCGGGGTTGATTCCCCTTTGACGGTGATGTGGATGCCCCCCGCCACGACAAAGAGCGAGCCGATGAGGGCGATAAAACTGACGTACTCCAGAAGCGCATGTCCCAGCGGGGCCAAATCCCCTAAAATAAATACGTAACACCCGGCGGTGAATATCGCGAGCCCCACAGCCACTTTCCGATAATGATGTTCCCAAAAAGATGAAGCCAGAAGCGGAAATAGGGCGATGCTCAACAGCAATCCGACAAAGGGGAAAATCATCCAAAAGGGAACCGACATTGCCTCGGAACTCCCCGTCAAGGTCATAGCTAATCTCTCAAAATCGATTCCAGTCATGTTGCTTCTATCCTGTATTTTGAATTGTCCAATCCCCAATCCATACATCACCTGACAATGAATGGGCAGGTAAAAGCCAGAGCAAAAAATGGGCCATCTTTAAAAAAACAAGTTGCAAAAATAGAACAATCCTCTCTTCTTAACCCTTTGTTATGTCAATTCCATTTGAATTCATCCTCCTCGCCGCTCTTCTCGGAACGGGTCTCTCCGTCTACCTCGCCTTTCTCCCCCTGACAAGCATCCCTCGGCGTGTCTTTGTGCGGGGGGCGGCCATCATGGCCATCTCCTGGATGTTCGTCGCTTACGTTTTCGGTTTCAAGCAGCTCATGATTCTCCTGATTGCCGCAGTCAGCAGCATCGGTTGGTGGAAGTTTGTCAACAATGACACGACTAAAGGGAAACTCCTTCTCGCCTTCGCCTCGGGAGCTGGAATCGGCATAGGAGTTGTGACCGTGCTGGAGACCTACCTTGGCCTCCGTCAAATAAACCTCACGTCATCCCAGTTTGTCTGGTATGCAAGTCGGGCCTATGCCTGCTCTCTCTTGTTGGGCACATCCGTTTCCGCCGTCTTGTGCACTCTGGAAAATGACCCCGATCAGGCGATCCGACCTACCATCGTACGTGCAATGATCATCCATCTCGCGGTATCCTGTTTGGGAATCGTATTCTTCACCTCGTCACTGGTGCCTCTTCTATACTGGATATGCAACGCTTGTGAAGCAGCCGTTGCATGGAGACTGCTTAAATCAAATCACACCAAGGCATTCCCGATTCTCCTATATGCCCTTCCCGTTTTGGCCGTAGTAGCCACATTATCCAGCCTGAGACATTTCGGACATTTTTGAGCCTAAAAAGACACTTCTCGTTTTAGCCAGTCCACTTCTTGAGGAGGCATTTTTCGCAAATGCGACCTGAGATAAAATGCATGACAGTCTTGCTGAACATTCCCTAAGCTGACTTGGCATCATGAATATTCTTCAGCGACACATGCTTTGGAGACTGGTGTCAACTTTGTCCCTGTGTCTGATCGGCTTTTTCATGTTGGCCGTACTTTTCGATCTTTATGACACCCTGCCCGACATGATCCATGACACGACTCACCCACCTGCGGAATTGCAGAGTCTGATTTTTCAATACTATTTTCTGCAAATACCAAAACTGGCCCAAATGGTCATGCCCATCTCGATTCTCTTCTCCGTTCTCATCGTGCTGGGAACGGCCTCGCGTAATCAGGAAGTGGTCGTCGTCCAGGCATCCGGGATCGGGTTGCAGCAGCTATGCTGGCCCTTCTTCGCCGTCTCAGGCAGCATGACCCTGCTGCTTCTGTTCTTTAATTTTTATCTTTCACCGGAAGCGGAAATGCATCGTCGGGATATTCGGGATCAAATACGGAATGTCCCATCTTCAACCACAACCTTTCAAACCGTTGCCTACGCCAGCTCCAAAACCAATCACATCTGGTATTTGAAAGAGATCGATGTGGAGAAAGGGACATTTTTACAGGGAGAAATCCTCGTGCGGGACAGCGATGGAAAAGACCTCTACAAACTTTTCTCAGCACAAGGTACATTTCAAGATAATCATTGGAACCTCGCAAATGTCCGCAAAATCCCCTTTTCCAAGGAGGGTAATGCCCTTCCGCCCGTCGATATGGACGAATATGATGCCGTGGAACTCACCGATACTCCCGCTCAAATTGTCGCCCCACTACGTTCCCCGGAGGAAATGAACTGGCCCGATTTATGGAATCTTTTATCCAGCGGAATGATTTCAAATCCCGCTCTTCTTTCCCCCTATCAAACCGAAAACTATGAACGCATGTCCGAACCTTTTCTTTGCATGGTTCTCTGCTTTTTTGGGGTGGCATTTGGCGTCAGCCACCATCGACGGAATATCGCCACTCCGCTGCTGAATTGTATTCTGATCATGTTTGTAACGCTTATCTGGATGCACTATTCCAAGGCACTGGGAAAAGGAAGCCGCATGGATCCGTTTTTCGCCGCATGGAACGGTATTTTCGTCTTCGGAATCAGCGGCTTTCTTCTGTTTGCCTGGCGTGTGGGATGGTTCTGGCTCTGGCAAGCTTTTCTGACCGGACATGAAGCCTGATTCCGTCATCTTTTTCACGATATCTGAAATACACTCATCCGAATAATTGATCTTTTTTGTTATTAATATTATCGACATTTTTATTCATTTCTCATCAAAATCTCTTTACAAAATTATCTATTGCGTATAGTGCTCGAGAAATGAAAGTTAAAGAAATACTCTCTGCCAAATTAAATCTCGAAAACAACCTCAAGAAACAACAGGAACTTCTCCACGCATACGAACTCGTATTGAACGACCTTCAATCCAAAAAGGGAGGTCGCCCCATCAAGCTCCCCCTTGTGATTGAAGAAGCCGCCGAAGTCTCTACTTCCAGTGGCAAAAAGGACCGTAAGGTCTCAAAGCGCGGCTATGGTCGTAATACAAAACTCGTTCGCGAATCCGTTGAAAAACAATCTGGTGTTTTCACCTTCCGCGACATTCAGGAATCGCTTGCCGCAAGCAAGAAAAAGCTCAAACCAACCGCCATTACCGCTGTTTTGAACCGTTTGGTCAAACTCGGTGATCTCCATATCGCAGAAGCAGGCTCAGGCCGTCGCGCCGTTAAGTATAAAGTTTAAATTGCAAAACAGTTTGAATACGAAAAAGCGGCAGGATCAAATGATCCTGCCGCTTTTTCTTGTTTCCAGAGGGGGAAAGTGAAATTTCTAGGAAACAATATCCAATAAAATCTTTCCTTTTCGCGATCCATTCTGAACCGCTTGAAGCGCATCCTTGATGGAACCTAGAGAGAATTTTTGTTGCACCTTGATGGCAAATTTCCCCGCGCGAACCAATTCGCCAATTTCTTCCAGCATTTTTTCCTTTTCCTCGCGCGTCGCCTTCTTATACCACGCCGTCATCCAGTAACCGCGAAATGCCAAATCCTTAAAAATGAGAAAGCCGTTCGGAAGTTTGAGGGACTGTTTGCTCATGGCTCCGTAGGTGACAAGCGTGCCGCTTTTATCCAGACAATCCGCCAACCGCGTGGCGCTGTCCCCGCCAACGCAATTCAACCCGAGTTTGATCGAGATTTTACCTCCGATTTCAACGAGCTTTTTCTTCGCATCCGGTTCGTCGATTAATACGATATCCCCGCCAAGCTCTTTGATCTCAGCGATCTGATCTTCCCGACGGACGAAATTCACCGTCTTCCATCCCTTGGCCCGGGCAATCTGGATGACCGATTGGCCCACCGCAGAATTCGCCGCGTTTTGGATGACCCAGTCGCCCGGTTTGAGTGAAACAAAATCATGAAGCATGCGCCACGCCGTCGGTGGGTTTACGTAAATCATCGCCGTTTGCTCAAGTGGCAGCCCGGCGGGAAGGCGCAAACAATCGGCCTCTTTCACCGTAATATATTGCCGCCAGAGTCCCGTCCCTTCCGGTGGACGCACAGCATCCCCCTCCTTCAGGCGGGTCACACCAGCTCCAACGGCGACCACAATCCCCACTCCCTCCAACCCGGCAAAGGCAGGAAGCTGCGGCTTGTAACCATACGTCCCCTCGATGAGGTTGATGTCGGCGGGATTGATCGATGCCACTTTCATCGAAATCACAATTTCCCCGGTCTCGGGCGGGCGGACGGGTTGCTCCACCACATTCACCTTCTCAAGCGGCACTCCAAATTCCGAAAACTGAACAGCAAGGCTTTTATCTGGTAAACTCATAATACTCTTTCTTCTTATTTGATGATTCCACGTTTTTTCAAGAATGGCGCAAGCTCGGCGGCACCGAAATCCGCCAATATCTCTCCGTCCCAATCCATGGTCGGAGCCTTGGACTGGCTGGAGATTTTCACCATCTCATCATATGTCTCACGATTCCCCGTGACCGTGATCAGCTCGTACTTGATTTTGTGTTGATCGAGGAATTCGATCGCCTCCTCGCACCAGGGGCAACCTGTTTTTACATAGAGTTTTGGGACAATAGTCGACATGGGGTTTAATCTGGCTTGCGGACGCCCACAATCAAGGGAGAAAGCCGTGCGCATGGAAGATGGTTAAGGGAATTGACCTTGCCCCGCTCTTGCGGTTAGCTGTTCGCATGGACAAGTTTACCGAGCTAAAGAAGATTTACGAGACGCCCCTTTTCCAACTGATGCAGCGGGCGCGCAACACCTTTCTGGAACACTGGAAGGAAGACGAAATCCAGCTCTGCAAACTTCTCAGCATCAAGACAGGAGGTTGCAGCGAGGATTGCGGCTACTGTTCCCAAAGCGCCCATCATCCCGGAGCGGATACGAAACGCGAGGCTCTCATGACCAAGGAGCAAGTCCTCCCCATTGCCCGCCAGGCCCGGGACTCCGGAGCCACCCGCTTCTGTATGGGAGCTGCGTGGAAAGGCGTGCGCGAGGGCGAGGAAAAATTTGAATCTGTCGTCGAAACGATCCGGGAAGTCAGCAAACTCGGCATGGAAGTCTGCGTGACGCTGGGCGAGTTGACCGAAGGTGCCGCCCAACGCCTGAAGGAAGCCGGACTCACCGCCTACAACCACAACATCGACACCAGCCCCGAACACTACTCCAAGATCACGACCACGCATACCTTTGACGACCGCCTCCGCACGATTCGTCACGTCCAGAAAGCCGGAATCTCCGTCTGCTGCGGCGGCATCCTCGGGATGGGCGAGAGCGAGAACGACCGCATCCGCATGCTGGAAACCCTCACCGGGTTCGATCCTTATCCCGAAAGCGTCCCCATCAACATGCTCATGGCCATCGAGGGGACTCCTCTTGAAAAACAGCCGCCCATCGACGTTTTCGAACTCGTCCGCATGATCGCCACCACCCGCATCGCCCTGCCCAAATCGAAAGTCCGCCTCTCCGCAGGTCGTTCCCGTCTCTCCCGCGAGGCTCAGGCACTCTGTTTTTTCGCCGGGGCAAATTCCATATTCTTCGGGGACAAACTCCTCACCGCCGGGAATCCTTCCGAGCATGAAGACCTTGAACTCCTCGCCGAGCTGAATCTCCTCCCCCAGCTTCCCAACAGCGAACTGGCCAAAGCCCCGAAAAAACATCACCTGCAAGCAGCCCTCGTCTAAAAAAACCATGAAATCCGCATACGAATTAGCCATGGAACGACTGTCCGCCAAGGAAGGCCCCGTCCAGAAACTCACCTCGGAACAAAAGGCGCAACTCGCTGAAATTGACTCCATCTACAAGGCGAAAATCGCCGAACGGGAAACTTTCCTTACCCCAAAAATCCTGGAAGCCCGATCCACAAGCAGCTTCACCGACGAGGACGAGCTGACCGCACAGCTCCACCGCGATCTGGCCACCCTCCGCGAAGAGCAGGAAGCGAAAAAGGAAAAGCTGCGCAATTCGTGGAAGTAAGAGCTTGTTTGGCTCTAACTTCCAACGAGAATAACCACACGCTTCACTCCAGCGTGTGGATGAAGAAGCCTGAGCGGAGTTTAGGTTCAAACCAAGTGCTCTTGGGAGGCATGATCTGGCCCACGTCGGCAATGTCCATCATCTGCTGAACGGTGGTCGGATACATGGAGAAGGCGGCGGCGCATTCTCCTGAATCGACCCGGCGAATCAGTTCCTTTGTCCCGCGTGCACCGCCGACAAAGTCGATGCGCTTGCTGGTACGGGGGTCGGCAATGCCGAGGACGGGAGCCAGGAGGCGATCCTGTAAAACACTAACATCAAGAAGGGAGACGGGGTCGGCCTTCGGGTCGGCATCCCAGGAAAGACCATACCATTTCTTGCCGAGGTAGAGGCTCACGTTGCGACTGGAGGTTGGCTCGGGTGCGGCGTTTTCCGTGAGGCGGAAAACTTCTTTCGCCTTGGCTAGGAAGTCAACGGGGCTGAGACCGTTCAGGTCGAGCACGAGGCGATTGTAGGGGAGAATTTTGAGTTGCGGCGCAGGGAAAAGGACGCAGAGGAACCAGTTGTAATCCTCCTCACCCGTGTGGGCGGGATTCCGTTCGCGGCGCATTCTGGCGACCCGGGCGGCACTGGCAGCACGATGGTGACCGTCGGCAATGTAGGCAAAGGGGAGCTGGGCGAAAGCTTGTTCGAGCGGAACGGCATTTTTCACTTTCCAGACGATGTGGCGGATGCCTTCCGGTGCAATGAAATCAAACCACGGCGTGCCTTCGACAACCTTGTTTACGATTTGATCAATCTCGGGAGACTGGCGGTGGGTTAAGAAAACCGGGCCGGTGGTCGCGCCGATGGTGTCGATGAGGCGGGTGCGGTCGTCTTCCTTATCCTTCCGGGTCTTCTCATGTTTCTTGATCAGATCGGCATCATAATCCTCGACATGGCACACTCCGGCGATACCTGTCTGAACATGATCTCCCATGATCTGGCGATAGACGTAGAGGACGGGGTGAATTTCCCGCACGAGTACGCCTTTTCCCTGCAAAGCCGAAAAATTATCATGAGCTTTTTCATAGACGGCGGCGGAGTAGGGATCGGTGCCTGCTGGGAGATCGATCTCCGCACGATCAACATGCAAAAGGCTGAGCGGTTTGCCCTCGGCAAGCTGGGAGGCTTCTGCGGCATTGATGACGTCATAAGGGACGCAATTCACCTCGGCCATATGGGAGGAGGTGGGGATTAAGGCGCGAAAGGAACGGACTCGAAGAGATGATGGATTCATTTTGAAGAAAAGGGCGTTACCATAAGAATGATGGAATGTCGATTGCGATATCGAAAAAATCCGGCTAGGATCACTCCTTTTACGAATGAATCTGAAAATAGCAGGCATAGTTTTCGCAGCCATCGGGCTCCTCGGTTTTTTCCTTCCGTGGATGAAGCTTCTCCCCTCGGCACCGCGGGCAAATCATCTCGATGTGGTGCAGAAAATGATGGCGCGGGACAGCGACCACGCCGACATTATTTATGACTACGTCCTGATGAATGGTCAGGATGCCAATGATGCCATTTCATCCCTCTCCGATGGCTTTTCCGGTTTCCAGCTCGCCATGGTTGGCAAGACTGCGGACGACCACGAGGCATCCTCCTGTCTGGAAAATTATTTCTTCGGGGAACGGAAGATCGACTGGAAAATCAAGCTCCTCTGGCTTCTGCCCACGCTCACTCTTTTGGGATTGGCCGCACTTTTGATTCCCTACGGGCGCATGGGCAGCCTCTCCGTCGCCCTTGCCCTGATCGGGATGTACGGACTAGTCCGCTGGGAGATGACTACGGCCAGCCAGATTTATCTGGAGGCGTCGTACGGCATCGGCCTCTGGCTCACTCTTTATGCAGCCATTTCACTCGGCATCATCTGTCTCATCCAAGCCATCCGATCCGGTAGCCAGACAAAGGGACGACGACGCTGAACGGAGAAATACGTGAAAAAAATCTGCATCATTGGAATGGGGTATGTCGGCCTCCCCTTGTCACTTCGCTTTGCGAAAGCCGGAATCCAAGTCACAGGCATCGACACCGATGCCGCAAAAGTTCGCGAACTGAATGCCGGGCGTTCCTACATCCTTCACATTCCGGCAGGGGAAATTCAGGAACAGGTACAGGCCGGACGATTCGCAGCGACAAGCAATTTTGCCGCCGTTGCCGAAGCGGACGCCTGTCTGATCTGTGTTCCCACTCCCTTGACTCCGAACAGGGAACCTGACCTCAGCTTCATCCTGGATTCCGGAAAATCGATGGCTCCTCATCTGAAAAAAAACATCCTCGTCGTGTTGGAATCGACAACGTATCCCGGCACCACGGACGAGGAACTCCGCCCCATATTGGAGCAAGGCTCTGGTCTCACAGCAGGAAATGACTTTCATCTCGCCTTCTGCCCCGAACGGGAAGACCCCGGAAATCCCGCCAGTGCGTCCGCCGATCTCCCCCGCATCATCGGAGGCCTCACGCCTGCCTGCCGGGAAAAGGCACAGGAGCTTTACGGGAAAGTTTTCCAGCGCCTCGTCCCCGTCTCCTCCTGTCGGGTGGCCGAGGCTGCGAAGCTTTTGGAAAACATCTTCCGGAGCGTGAACATCGGCCTGGTGAATGAACTGAAAGTCACCTTCCTGCAAATGGGCATCGACATCTGGGAGGTCATCGACGCCGCCAAAACGAAACCCTTTGGCTTCATGCCGTTTTATCCGGGCCCCGGCCTGGGTGGCCACTGCGTGCCGATCGATCCCTTTTACCTCACGTGGAAAGCCCGCCAGTACGGCCTTCACACCCGGTTCATCGAACTGGCCGGGGAGATCAATACCCACATGCCGGAATTCGTCGTATCACGCATCGCCGACGCATTGAACGACGCGGGCAAGTGCCTGCGAGGAAGCCGCATCCTCATCCTCGGGCTGGCCTACAAGGGCAATGTGGACGACGACCGTGAATCTCCTTCTTACGCCCTCCTTGATCTCCTGACGGCCAAGGGCGCAAAAGTCGATTACAACGATCCTTTCGTATCGGAAATCTCGAACAAACACACTCGCCCCCATTTGATCGGTAAAAGGAGTCTCCCCATTTCAAACGATTATGACGCATGGGTGATCGCCACGCCTCACGATGCCTTCCGCACGCTCGACTACGGCACCTTCGGCGGCCCCATCATCGACACTCGTAACATCGTCAAAACCCCGCACCCCCGCCTTTATCGGGCGTAATCTTTTCTATGAACTATCTCGTCACCGGAGCCGCCGGCTTCATCGCATCCAGAGTTTGCTCCATGCTTCTACATGAAGGCCATCACGTGGTCGGCCTTGATAATTTGAATGATTATTACGACGTGAGACTCAAACAACATCGTCTCGAAAGTCTTCATCACCATTCGACCTTTTCCTTCCAGCAACTCGACATTGAAAATCTGGAGGATGTGGAAAAAGTTTTTTCACATAACAAATTCGACGTGGTCTTCAACCTCGCTGCCCGCGCCGGGGTGCGATACAGCATGGAAAATCCTTTCGTCTATTTTTCGACGAATCTCAACGGCACCCTGAACCTGCTGGAAAGCATGCGCCGCCACGCGGTAAAAAAAATCGTCACAGCTTCGACGTCCTCCCTGTATGCCGGGCAACCCATGCCCTTTCAGGAATCGATGCCGGTGAACGAACCGATCTCCCCTTACGCAGCATCCAAAAAGGCCGCCGAGGTGCTTTGCTTCACCTACCATCATCTTTACAAGATCGATGTCTCCATCCTCCGCTATTTCACCGTCTACGGTCCTGCCGGGCGTCCCGACATGAGTCCCCTGCGCTTCATCCGCTGGATCGACGAAGGCTCACCCCTCCAACTTTTCGGAGACGGCAGCCAGGCCCGGGACTTCACCTATGTCGACGACATCGCCCGCGGCACAATTCTCGCCCAGCGGGAACTTTCCTATGAAATCATCAACCTCGGCGGCGGGAACAACCCCATCACGATGCTGGAGTTCATCCACCAGATCGAAACCCTCCTCGGGAAAAAGGCGAAGATCGACGGGAAGCCTTTCCACAGCGCCGACGTCAAAACGACCTGGGCAGATATCTCCAAGGCCCGGAAACTTCTCGGATGGGAACCCCAGGTCAACCTCAAAGAGGGTTTGGAACGGATGATTGATTGGTACCGGAAAAATGAGGCGTTCACGCGAAGCCTCCACCTGTAGCAAAATACTTCAGGAATGCGTGTCGGATATTTTCCTCATCACATCCGCGAGACGACCGACATTTTTCCTGGCGCTAAAATTTTCCTCCACCCATTTGCGAGCCCTCTGAATGACGACGGATCGGAGTTCGTCCTGCTCCATGAGACGAAGGGTCGCCTTCACCAATGCCTTTGCATGTCGTGACGGGACGATTAAGCCCGTCTTCTCATGCGTTACGGCCTCCGTCACTCCACCGCCATCGAAAACAACCACCGGAATGCCATGTGCCATGGCCTCGGGCACGGCGTTGGGCAGGCCGTCCCGATCCCCCTCCTCATCCGTGATCCCCGTATGCCAGTAAACATCGCCCTGTGCGTAGAGATTTTCAATTTCTTCATAGGGCAAGGCACCGGGAAGAGAGACAATTCCGTTCAATCCCAGAGTCGTACACTCAGCTTCCAATTCTTTCCGCAAAGGCCCTTCACCCACGATCGTCAGCTTGAATAAAATATCACGTTTGGCCAATTCCGAGCATGCGAGAAGCTGGTAATGCTGCCCTTTTTTCGCCACCAGACGTCCCACCGAAAGAATGGCAATGCTCCCCATGTACGCACGCCACAGCGGAACGGGCGGAAGTGTTTGAAGGCCACGCCGGGCTACGAGAATTCTTTTTGCCGCATCGGGAAGTATCTTGGATAAATGATCCCGATTGGTCTCTGTCGAAGTATGGATGAATGCCGCATTCTCCGCCTTCAGCTTCAGCCAACCATCCCCGCCGTGACGGTAAATATCATACGCATGACCGGCAAAGGAAAAACGCTTCCCCGTCAACTTCGCTGCCACCAGCGCAGCCGTGGCTGGCAAGGCCGCCCATGCCGCATGGACCAGATCAAACCCGCCACAGCGTATCCGCCGGGCCAGAGCCACTCCGGCCATGATCCCCACAACCTGTGTGGCAAAATCGTCAAAACTCCTCCACTCATACCGTTTCAGGGCTCTCAACCCCCTCAAAAAAAGCGACGGGTGGAGCAGGATTCGCATTGATTCCAAAAAAAAATCAAGCCACCAGTCGATGCTCCAACCGAATGCGCCGTGTGAAACCGATCGGGGATTTCGCAGACTACGGCAACAAAATACCGTAACATCCAGCCCCAGCTCTCTCAGGGTCTCCAGCTCCCGCCTGATAAAGGTCTGGGTCGGATTCGGATACCCGACAACAAAGTAAGCAACACGCACGAGGCTCATTAAAAACATTTTTCGCGACAACTCAGCAAAAATCGCCTTCTACATACTGCCGCTTCCGTTATAATCAAACTTTTCACTCATGACTCGTCCGTCCAACCAACCGGCTCGCCCCACGCGAATCCTGATCCTGACATCCAGCACCGGAGGCGGGCACAATATGCGTGCCGCAGCTCTTCGCGCATGGGCGGAGAAGGAAGCCGACCTGAATTTGAAAGTCGTCATTCACCAAGTATTGGAATCGACCCACCCCTTCTACGCATTCGGCGTGGAACTTTACAATTTCATCCAGCGCACGGCCCCCATCCTTCACCACCTCTATTTCAACTGGCTTGAATGGATTCCCCTTTTCCGTTCGGAGCGAATCATCCTGAACCGCCAGGGATTCGTCAAACTCTTGGAGGAGGAAAAACCCGACATCATCGTCAGCACACACGCCCATGTGAACCACGCCTTCTTCGCCATCGCAAAAAAACAGACCCAGCCGGGACGGCTCCCCTGCGTGACCTACTGTGGCGAACTTTTTGGGGGATACGGATTCAGCCGCCACTGGGTGAACTCGGGAGCCGATCTCTTCATCGGGGCGGTGAATGAGGTCTGTGTCGAAGCTCTCAAATTCGGCATGCCACCCGAAAAGATCCTTGAGGGCGGCTTCCTCCTGAGGCCCGCCTTTTGGAACGAGCCTCCCGGCGCTCCACGACGGGAGGAGTTTTTGCAGGAAGAATTCGGCTTCGACCCCGCCACCTTCACCCTCCTGATCTCGACGGGTGCGCAAGGCGCCAACAACCACCTGCCCCTTCTCGATCTCATCGCCCGGTCGGGAGAAAAACTCCAGGTCATCGCACTCTGCGGAAAAAACACCGCGTTGATCGACACCATCCGCCAATGGGAACTCACCCACCCACAACTTCGTGTCGTTCCCCTGCCCTACCGGGAACGGATGGACGAACTGTTGCACGCCGTCTCTGCCGTGGTGGCCCGCCCCGGCACCGGTTCGACCAGCGAGGCCATTCTTACAGGCTGCCCATTGATCTTGAACGGAATCGGAGGCATCATGCCTCAGGAATGGATCACCGTAAAATATTGCCGACAACATGGAATTCAGGACATCCTTCATACTCCAGATGACTTGGTGCCTATTTTGAAAAAATGGATCGCCTCACCCGAAACCTATAAACAACAGCAAAAGAACATGGTTGCCGCCCGCCCGAAGGGACATCCCCGGGAAATTCTGAAAAAAATAAAGAACCTTCTCCCCTCATGAATCAACGAGCCCATCTCATCGCCCTGCTTAATCTTGAGGCCGTTGTTCCCGTGCTGCGAGACCTCGGGGAAATTTCCGAGGAATGGCGGAAGAGTCTTCAGGGGCTCGATCTTCGCCTGAAGATCGCCTTTGCCACCGAGCCCTGGCAGGAATTCGTGATACGCGACGGGACGATATGGGATGCTGAAAACGCTTCGAGTCCGAACATTCTCGCCCTCTGGTTCCCTACCGCAAATCAAATCAACCGCGCATTCGATAACAATCCCTTCGCAATCGCCCTCCCTTGGGGCAACGTGGGCGGGTTGCGACAGATTCCTAAAATCACCGCCCTTCTCAAAGACCTTGAGACCTGGCTTCGCCCGAATGAAGAAAATCTTCGAAAATCAGGACACCTTGATGCCTTCACAACCATCACCTTCCGCCTCCTCACCCGTGGAGCAGCCATCCTCGCAAACAACGAAGATGCCAGTCGCCATCTCACCCAGCATGGACCTTACGGACTCGTCCTCTTCTCCATCGCAGGCAATACCCATTCCAGCTGGGTCTGGCTGAAACCGGACGAAACCACTTCGGGAAGGGGCACGCCTCCGAAAACACCTGACGCCGAAATCACCTTTGCAAACACCACCGTCGCCCGCACGGCCCTTCTGAAAAAACTCGATCATCAGGCTGCCGTAGGCGCGGGCAAAATTCAGATTCGCGGTCACGCCACGCTGGGAGATTTGGCAGGCCTTGTCATGGAACGGATCGATCTTTACCTTAAACCCTGATTGAACAAGACCGAACATTTCGAAAAATCCCTCACGCTTTTTGAACGGGCGAGCAAGGTCATTCCCTGCGGTATCTACGGGCACGTCACCCCGGCTGCAACGGTTCCCGGCGCATTCCCTTATTTCGCCCGGCGGGCCGAGGGCTGCCGTTACTGGGATGTGGACGGTCACGAATACATTGATTTTCTCTGCGCCTACGGTCCGAATGTTCTGGGCTACAACCACCCACATGTGGAAGAAGCTGCCGCACGAGTACAACGGGATGGAAATTGCCTGAATCATCCGACCGAGTGGAGCGTCCTCCTGGCGGAAAAACTCACCGCACTGGTTGATTTCGCCGCATGGGCGGTTTTCGGGAAAAACGGATCCGACATGACAACGTGGGCGATCCAAGTGGCGAGAGAACATACCGGACGGCGAAAAATCCTCAAGGTCAAAGGTGCCTACCACGGCTCCCATCCCTGGTGCACGCCAGGCCACGGAGGAATCCTACCGGAAGACCGGGCGCACATTCTGGAATTTTCCTGGAACGATCCGGAGGACTTCACACGGGCGCTTCAAGAGGCGGGCGAAGATGCTGCTGGCGTCATCATCAGCTCCTTTCATCATCCCATCTTTGGCGACAGCATCCTCCCCGATCCCGCATTTCTCAAACTTATCGAAGAAAGCTGCCATCACCGGGGAATCGTCTTCATTCTGGATGATGTCCGTTCCGGCTTCCGACTTCATCTGGGGGGATCTCATCGCCACTTCGGCTTTGAGCCTGACCTCATCTGCTTTTGCAAAGCACTGGGCAACGGCCACCCAATCTCCTCCGCGCTCGGACGGGAGGAACTCCGCATCGCCGCCTCACGGGTCTTCCTGACGGGGAGTTACTGGAACAGCGCCGCACCGATGGCAGCCTCTCTTGCCGTACTCGAAATTCTGGAAAAAGAAAACACCCTCGAACACATGCGCCGCCAGGGAGAACGGCTTTTTGAAGGGCTTCGTTCCGCGGCGAAAAAAAACGGAGTCAAAATCCGTTGTTCAGGCCCACCCGCCCTTCCCTTCATCTCGTTCGCAGACGAGACGAATTTCTACCGCTCCCAACACTTCGCGGCGGAATGCATTCTCCGCGGCGTCTTTTTCCACCCGCACCATAACTGGTTCATGTGCGGCGCCCACCATGACCGGGATCTCGATCACACGCTCCGGGCGGCGGATGAAGCCTTTGCCAGCGTGAAAAAACATTTCTCCTAGGGCCTGATCATAGTGAGAGAGCGGGAACGCTCCCCCAACCGCCCCCCAATGCCTTGATCAGCAGGACATGGACGATGTATCGCTGGCCGAGTGTTTCGATCTCAGCGCGTTGGGCAGCCAGAGCCGAACGTTGCGAGTCAATGACGTCCAGATAACTGACCAGCCCATCCTTGTATCGTACCTTGGAGAGATCATACGCCTTTTGAGACGAGACAACGGCGCGGTGCAGGGCGGCTGCACGATCCGAGAGAAATTGCATTCCGGCCAACGCGTCTTCCGTCTCCTTGAATGCAACAAGCACCTGCGAGCGATAACGAGCGACGGCTTCATCGTAGGCAGCCTTTGCTTGATCCAAGTTGGCGGAATTCCTGCCTGCATCGAAAAAGGGAATGCTTATGCCGGGGCCAAGCGACCACAAGGTACTGGGCCACGCAAAAAGATTTCCCAGATGAGCGCTTTGGAAACCGGCAGCCCCGGTCAGCTCAATCGCCGGGAAAAACGCCGCCTTCGCCACGCCGATTTTCGCATTCGTCGCCGCCATCATCCGCTCCGCCTCGGCGACATCCGGACGCCGCTCCAGCAGATCAGACGGCAGGCCAACAGGAATGGCGGGAGGTTGACCTGTAAGGACTTTTGCAGGCAGATGAAAATTCTCCACTGGCTTGCCGACCAGCACCGCCAGAGCGTGTTCCACCTCGGCCCGGTTTTGTCGCAGAGTCGCCAGATCCGCCTCGGCATTCGCCAATTCCGTTTCGGCCCGGGCCACATCCAGATCGGAGTTGATGCCGCCCTTTTGGCGGACTTTTATGAGATCGAGTTCCTTCCGATAGAGTTCGACCGCTTGAGTGAGAACGGACTGTTCCCCGTCTGTAGCCCGGAGGTTAAAATAATCCTGGGCAACCTCGGCATGCAAGGTGAGCAGAGCCGTTTGATATTCCGCTGCGCTGGCTTGCAGGGTCGCTTTTGCCGATTCATACTCGCGGCGCAGACGGCCCCAGACATCGATCTCGTAACTCAGGTCGAGTTCGCTCTGCGTATTGTTGGCTTCAAAGGCAGTTCTGCTTGTGGGATTGGCAACGGGGCGGTTGGCCGACTCCCGAAAGATCGAGCCAAAAGAGTCCAGATTGACGGAAGGGAGAAAGGATGCCCGGGCTGTGCGGGAGGCAGCTCTCGCCTGATCGAGACGGGCCATGGCCACCTTTAAATCCTGATTACTCGCGGTGGCCAGCTCCTCCAGCTCGTCGAGTTGTTTGTCGGAATATACCTCCCACCATTTACCCTTCGGAATATCGTCCCTGGGTTGGGCCTCTTTCCACGACGCACCTTCCGTAAAGGCCGGAGGTGTTTCAGCCGCCGGACGTTCGTAGTTCGGCCCCATGGCACAACCACTCACGAGAATGAGCGGAAGAAGGATAAAAAGAGAGCGCAGCTTCATGGAATCCAAAATGGGAGAAATCAGGGCTTTCCCGGCGTGGAAGCCTTTTCCTCCACTTGCACTTTTGTTCCCTCTGTCAACGAGTCGGAAGGATTCAAGATCACGGAGCTTGCTTCGTCCAAGCCTTGAAGAACCTCCAACTTGTTTCCAAAGTCACGTCCAATTTGAATGTCCATCAAATGAACGGTTCCATTCTGGTCAACCACACCGACCTGGGGTCCCTTCGAGCGGAAGATGAGCGTGTTTGCAGGGATATCCAAGGGCGGATGATCCATGGTGATCGAAAAATGAACCTGTGCGTAACCGCCCGGAAGCAGTTTGCCATCCTCGTTGGGGATTTCGATTTCAGCCAGAAGCGTGTGGTTGACGGGATCGATCGCCCTCGAAGTCCGCACGAGTTTCCCCGTGATCTCCTGACCGGGGGCGGTGGCCATTTCAATTTGCGCCGATATGCCGGGAACTGTGTAGGAGCTGTAAACCTCCGGCACATTGACAAAAACGCGCAAGGTACGAGTCTGGGCGATTTGAAAAAGCTCCCGCCCCTGGGTCGTGCTCCCGGCATTGATGAGATTTCCCACCTCGGCCATTCGGGCGGTGATGACTCCGTCAAAGGGAGCATAAATTTTCTGGAAGGATTGCAACTGCTCCAATCGCCGCACACTGGCCTCCGCAGCCGCGAGATCGGCCTTTTTCACTTCCAAATCCGCCGCCTTTTCATCCGCCTCCTGCTGGGAGACGGCATTGTCTTTCAGGAGTTTTTTCCAGCGATCCGCGCTCGTCTGCGCCAGCACCAGATCAGCTTCAGTCTGTTTCATGACGGCCTGCGCCTGGGAAAGCTGCTGATCGATCTCGGGAGTGTCGATTTCCGCAAGGAGCTGTCCTTCGTGCACGGAAGTCCCGATATCCACCAGCCAGCGTTTCAGGTATCCGTCGACCCGGGCATAAATCGCCGTCTGCCTCAATGCCTGCACCGTACCGGGAAGAAGAATTTTCACGTCAGCAGACTCGCGTTCCGGATGAATGACAGAAACTGTATTCACCAAAAGTTCCTCGGTGCTTTTCTCCAGCGCAACGGCCTTTTTCCCGTGCACGGAAAAAATGTAGGCGATGATCCCCCCGGCAATGACCAGAATGACAATGATCGGAAAAAGAAACGATGCCGCAGGTTTCCCCGCAGGCACATGGGAACGGGACGAAAGGACGTGGCGGGTTCTGGTTTCCAGCCCCTTGCCACTCTCAGGAACTCCGTTGGTGTTGATTTTTTCGCTCATACTTTTGCTGGAAGAAGACGCTCTTCATCCTTGGGTGTAGGTTCCGGCGTCAATGAATGTTCACCCTGTCCGCGGATGAGGCTGTAGACAACCGGCACAAAAAAGAGCGTGGCGACCGTCGCCAGAAGCAAACCCCCGATCACGGCCCGGCCCAGAGGTGCGTTTTGCTCACCCCCCTCGCCCAATCCGAGCGCCATCGGAATCATGCCGATGATCATGGCGAGTGCCGTCATGATGACGGGACGGAGTCGCCCGGTGCCAGCTTCAAGAACGGATTGCCGGGCAGAGATTCCCTGGGCATAGCGTTCCTTGGCAAACGAGATGACAAGGATGCTGTTCGCCGTGGCAACACCAATGCACATGATGGCTCCCATAAGTGAGGGAACATTCATCGTGGTTCCGGTGATGAAAAGCATCCAGACAATCCCCGCCAGCGCTCCCGGCAAAGCCATGATAATGATGAAGGGGTCCGTCCATGACTGGAAATTCACCACCATGAGGAGGTAGACCAGAACGATGGAGCCGATGAGACCGTAGCCCAGTCCACGGAAGGAGGAATTCATCGTCTGCACTTGCCCCCGAATGGTGACCGTGCTGCCTCGCGGCACATGATCCTTTTCCTCTTTCACAATCCGGTTCACCTCTCTGGAGACACTACCCAAGTCGCGATCCTGGACGTTGGAAAAAACATCCACGACCGGAACGGCATTGTAATGATAGCTGATGCCAGCCGACGAGGCGCGTGAGAGTGAGGTCAGGTTGGCCAGAATCTGGGGCTGGCCCGACTTGCCCATGACGGAAATGTTTTCCAGTGACTGGAGCGAATCGATTTCGTACTGCGGAGCCTGAACGGCCACGGAATAGGTCAGACCCGTCGCAGGATCGAGCCAATAGGTCGGGGAGGTCTGCGAACTGGAACTCAGAGTGATCAGCAGACTATTGGCAATGTCACGGCCCGTGATGCCCATCTGCTCGGCCTTGGTGCGATCCATGGCAAGGTTGAGTTTGGGTTGATCGAAAACCTGCTGCACATGCACATCGACGGCACCGGGAACCTGCCGGAGTTTTTCTTCAATACGATTGGCCAGCTCACGGTTTTTCTCCACTTTGCGCCCGGTAATCTGGACATCGATGGGGGCAGGCAGACCAAAGTTCAGGATTTGACTGACGATATCAGAGGGCTGGAAGAAAAAGGAGATGCCGGGAAATTCGCGCGGCAGATCCCTTCTCAGCACCCGCACATAATTCTCCGTCGGATGATGATCTTCCGACAGGGAGACAAGGATTTCCGCGTCGGCAGTTCCGATGGTACCCGCATTGCTGTAGGAGAGATTGATGCCGCTGTAGGGGAGTCCGATGTTGTCGAGGATGCCGGTCAATTCCTTGGTCGGGATTTTTTTGCGGATGGCGGCTTCGATTTTATCACACAAAGCGGCGGTTTCTTCAATGCGCGTGCCCGTTTTCGCGCGGATGTGGAGGCGAAATTGTCCGGCGTCAACCGAGGGGAAAAAATCCTGTCCCAGAAACGGAATCAACCCCAGACTCCCCAGACAGAAAGCAAGAAAAAACAGGGAAAAAATCACGCGGTGCGAAAGAACGGAATCCAATGTGCGATTATAGAGATTCCGCAACCGGTTAAAGGAATTTTCAAAGGCAAGCTGGATGGCTGAGAAAATGCCCTGTGGAGCGTGCGGATAACCGACGGGATGGGCCGTCTTCAACCAATACATCGCCAGGGTCGGAACGAGTGTGCGCGAAATGACGTAGGAAGAAAGAACCGCAAAGACGACCGCCTCCGCAAGCGGGATGAAGAGGTAACGGGCCACGCCTTCCAGAAAAAACATGGGAATGAAAACGATGCAGATGCAAAGAGTCGAGACAAAGGCGGGAACCGCGATCTGATTGGCACCGTCCAGGATGGCCTCGCGCAAAGGCTTCCCGTGCTCCAAATGGTTGTCGATGTTTTCGATGGTCACCGTGGCATCATCCACGAGAATACCAACCGCCAGGGCCAGCCCGCCAAGGGTCATGATGTTGATCGTTTCACCCAGGGCGCTCAGGATGATGATGGAACTGAGCACCGAAAGAGGAATCGAAATCGCGATGATCAGGGCACTGCGCCAGCTTCCGAGAAACAACAGGAGCATCAGCGCCGTCAGACATGCCGCGATGACGCCTTCCTTGATCACACCATTGATGGCCGCCCGGACAAAAAGGGACTGATCAAACAGAGAACGTATGACCAGATGTGGAGAGGACAACGAAGACGGCAACGTGGGTGGAATCGTCGGCAGCATTGCCTTGATTTGCGAAACAATGTCCAGGGTCGAAACATTCCCGTTCTTCATAATGGATAGGAGCGTGGAACGGATGCCATCCTGCCTCACAATGTTGGTCTGTGGCGCATATCCAACCCGGACATGGGCCACATCGCGGATGTAAATGACACTCCCGTTGACTGCTTTGATGGGCAAATCGTTCAGTTCCTCAACCGTTTGAGGACTTCCGTTGAGAGCAACATCGTACTCCCGGGCACCGATCTTGACCGTACCAGCCGGAAGGATGAGGTTTTGCTGGCTGAAGGCCGTCACCACATCCTGCGGGGTAAGCCCTTTGGCTTGCAGAGCCGCCAAGTTGAGATCGACGGTGATCTCCCTCTGCTTGCCTCCGTACGGGTAGGGAATGGAAGCTCCCTCCACATGAGTCAGCGGCATGCGGACGTAATTCATCGCCAAATCGTTCAAGTCCTGCTCGGAAAGCGTGCTGTCGCTCAGACTGACCTGCAAAATCGGCACGCTGGATGCATTGTAAACCATGATGAGCGGCGGGTCTGTGCCGAGAGGAAGATGTCCCAACACGGTCTGACAATAAGCGGTCACTTGCGACATGGCCATGTCCACCTTCGCACCAGGATGAAAGAAAACCTTGGTGATGCCGATTCCCTGCACACTCACCGATTCCGTATGTTCAATATCGTTTACAATCGTGGTAAGACCCCGTTCGGTCTGGGATATGATGCGGGACTCAATCTCCTCCGCCGAAAGCCCGCCGTAATGCCAGATAATCGAGATCACCGGAATGTCAATGTTCGGAAAAATATCCGTCGGTGTTCGCAGAATATCAATGGTACCCAGAATCAAAATCAACAGCGCGCCCACGACAAACGTGTAGGGTTTCTCAAGCGCTAATCGGACAATCCACATGGATGGAAAAAACTTTACAAGCTGAACAAATAAACGTCAAATATATGAAACAGAGCCAATCCATACTTTGAAGGTATATTACTCAGAAGACCTTCCTTTGCTGTTTTTGCCCGTCATGCATTCGGTCAAGAAACAAATCTAACCCCTGGAACATCCCCTCATGGAACTCCGACACTTGGAATATTTCATCACCGTGGCAGAAGAAAAAAGCTTCAGCCAGGCCGCAAAAAAACTCCACATGGCCCAGCCCCCCCTGAGCATGCAGATCAAATCCCTCGAAACGGAACTCGGCGTGCAACTATTCGAAAGAATGAGCCGCGGAGTGATCCTCACCACCGTCGGGAAAAGTTTTTTAAAAGAAGCCAGAGATGTCCTCGGGCGGGTGGAAAAGGCAAAGGCAAACCTCAAAATGGCGGCTGCGGGCGTCTCCGGCTCCATTTCGGTTGGAGTCGTATCCACAATCATCAATGAAAAGCTGGCCCTCTTTTTAAGAAAATTCCGCGCCCTCTATCCCCATGTCGCCTTGGACATTCACGAAATGCCCACTCCCGCACAGACCGCCGCGTTGCTGGAGGATCAACTCGACTTGGGCTTCATACGTCCGCCCGTGCCGCACCCGGATCTCGACCATCGCTTCGTATCAGAAGAATCGATGATTCTGGCCGTCCCTTCCGACGATCCACTTGCCAAACTTGATCGCGTCGAATGGAAGTTACTGGATGGGCGCACCGTCGTACTCCTCGACCTCCCCTTTGCCTCCAGCTTCAACACTCAATTCCTGACCTGCTGCCACCATGCGGGAGCCACCCCCATCGTCGAACAACTCGCCCACAGCGTGCATATGAATATGTGGCTCGTCTCCGCTGGCTTTGGCGTCGCACCCGCCACCCATTCCCTGCGTTACGTCATGCGCCCCAATCTCTCCTTCTGCAACCTCCCGGCCAACGCCCCCAAGCTGCAAACCGTAATCGCCTGGAAACGAACCAACCATTCCCCCATCCTGAACAACATGATCACCGTTATCCGGGACATTCTTCAAACTTGGAAAGCCCCCATCAAATAAACTTTACGTAAAAAAACAGCGTGACTAGTTTACCCAGTTGGCTTTCGCACAAAAAGAAACCCGGATGGGGAAAATGATGCAAGAACCTAAAGACCCAAATCACGCCACCATCACCTCACCTGAACAGGATAATAAACGGGAAAAGAAAGTAATTGGAGGCAGTTTCGCCATCTCCCTCCTCGTCCACGCCTTCCTTTTGCTCCTGCTGGGCAGCATCATCGTCGTCCCCGGAGTGGTAAAGGAAATGAACCGCATCACCACCGTCGCCCCGCCACCGATGGACGTTCCACCCGCTCCCCCCATGGTTGAACCTCCGGATGTCACTCAAGATTCGCCGGGCGGCTCCCCCATCAGCGATGTGCCGGAAAACGCCACCCCTTCATCGACGGCAGACTCCGTGGACGCCCTTACCCTCGCCAGCCCTGTCAACACCGGCCCCAGCCTCAACGCCATGCCCGGCGCCGCCACCGTTTCCGTCGACGCCTTCACCAGCGGCAAGGGCGGTTCGGGCGGTGGTATATCCGGTACGGGAATCGGACTGGGAACAGGCACGCACACGCTTTTTGGCTCGACGGGCAAAACGGAAAACGCGCTCACGGGAAAATTTTATGATTTAAAACAAACACCAGGAAGAGCTCCAACCGCTTTGGGAAAAGGTGGCTGGGATCCGGTAGCATGTGCGGAAAATGGGAAAGCCCTGCACAAAATCATTTATTCCGGCTTCTCACTTTCGGCACTCAGCAAATATCTTTCACCCAAATTGTTACTTTACGCCTCATATATATTCGTTCCTCAAATGGACGCCGACAATGCCCCAAAAGCATTTAATGTCGAAACAGAAGTCGCACCCAGTCATTGGGTGGCTCATTATAGCGGACTTGTGGCTCCCACCGTGGACGGCACCTATCGCTTTACGGGATTCGCGGATGACTACCTTATTGTTGGCGTGAATGACCGAGTCGTTTTGGACGGCTCGCTTCCTCTCGATTGGATGGAAACCAAACACGGCCAGGGCAAATCATGGATTGCCTCCGACTGGCGACACCAGCATCCCTTCTATCCTCCTCCCAGGGGAAGACCCCTCAATGACGTCTTGCATCTGGTTCCTGGCGACTGGATCGACTGGAAGGCGGATGACTTCAAAAAACTGGACATCCTCCTCGGCGAATGCCCAGGGGGAGGTTTTTGTGGATATCTTTTTATAGAAAAGCAAGGTGAACACTATGCCAAAGGTGTTAACGGCGCCCCCATACTTCCGGTATTCCGCATCGGGGATGTAAAACTCTCTTTAGATGGAGTGAATCCAAATACCTATCCGGAATTTGCCTACGGTCCCATCTTCAAGGCAAAGCCCCTCCCCGACAAACCGACAGACTGAAGGAAGGGGGGAAACCTTTCGCTTTTTCCCCCTTGGTACAAAGAGCTATCTGGATGAAACAAGCTCAAGCGTGGGATAGTCGGTATAACCCCTCGCACCAAAGCTTTCTCCATAGAACGTCTGGGCATCCGGTTCGTTAAGAAGTGCATTCAACTCAAGCCGCCGAAACAGATCGGGATTGGCAATAAAAAGCCGCCCAAAAGCCACCGCGTCCGCCTCACCCGCCGCAAGAATTTCATCCGCCGTCTGCCGGGTAAAACCCTCATTGGCGATATAAACGCCGCCAAAAGCAGCCTTCAACTTCGGCCCCAAACGCTTTTCACCGAGAGATTCCCGGGCACAGATGAAGGCGATCCGCCTCCGCCCCAGCTCGCGGGCCACATAACCAAAAGTTAACTCCGGGTTGGAATCGCTGACCGAATGTGAATCGCCGCGCGGAGCCAAATGCATCCCCACACGATCCGGCCCCCAGACCGAAATAGCGGCATCCGTCACCTGCAACATAAGCCGGGCGCGATTTTCAATGGCGCCTCCATATTCGTCCGTCCGCTTGTTCGAACCGTCCTGCAAAAACTGATCCAGCAGGTAACCGTTCGCCCCATGCACTTCCACCCCGTCAAAACCAGCTCGCTGAGCATTCTCCGCTCCCCGTCGATAGGCCTCGATAATGCCGGGAATCTCATGCGTCTCCAAAGCCCTCGGCATCACAAACGACTTGTGTGGTCGGAGCAGGCTGACGTGTCCCTCGGCTGCGATGGCGCTCGGAGCCACCGGAAGTTCCCCATTCAAATAATACGGATCGGAAATGCGCCCCACATGCCAGAGTTGGAGGAATATGCGCCCTCCCGCTTCATGCACAGCGTGGGTGATCAACTTCCACCCGGCCACCTGTTCTTCCGACCAGATACCGGGCGTGCTGGGATACCCCACCCCCTGCGGAGTCACCGCAGTCGCCTCACTTATGATCAATCCCGCCGTCGCCCGCTGCCGATAGTATTCCGCCATGAGAGCGTTGGGCACGCGCCCCTCACTGGCCCGGCAGCGTGTCAGCGGCGACATGATGATGCGGTTGGGCAGATCCAAATCTCCCATGTGGACGGGATCAAAAAGGGTTGTCATATCTTCCAGTCTCCTTGAATAGTTCGTAATTCATCGAACCTTAAACCGGTTTTTATTTCTGTCAAACGGAAGATTCGATGATTGTCGAACCATGATTTCGGTTTAAGGTGATCCATAGATGAAAAATCCCCGGCACCCCGACCTGCGCAAAGTCCGATTTCATGATGTCATGCACGCCCTCTCCGATCCCTGCCGGGTGAAAATCATTCTGCATCTTCTACGGAATCACAAGCGCGCCTTTGCGTGTAATGAAATCCCTCTGAAAATTTCCAAGGCCACCCGCTCCCACCATTTCCACGTCTTGAGAAAAGCCGGTCTCATCGAATCCCGTTTTGACGGGACACGTTGCATGACTTCTCTCCGCCACAGCGAAATTGAAAAGCGCTTCCCCGGACTCCTCGACATCATCGTCTCAAACCAATAATCCTCGCAAAAGGCGTTACGGTTTATTCTTTTCAGGGGCCGATGGCATGCTACGCCCCTCTTGCATGGCCTGCATGTAATCTGGACGGTTGGCAAACCAATCTTTGCGCGTGAGTTGATAGAGAACGATCTCATCCGGATGAGCCAGCTTGTCCAGAAGCTGCTGCTTCTCCGCCAAAAGCGCCTTCATTTCCGCACCATTGGGAAGAGAATCCAGATGTTGGGTGATTTCATCCTCCAGCTTTCCAAGAAAGCTTACATCCTCGTCCACGAGGTTTTCCTCATTCCCGTACCACAGGTTATTCTTCAATATCGCCGCATTGGCTCCCGCAAAATAATCATTGATCGTGACATAACTTTTTTTCATTTCATCACGCAGATTTTTGAAATAGGCCTTAGCCGCATCCGCATTCTCAGCTTGCAGCTTCAGGAAATGATACTCTTCCGGCGAAACGCCAAATCTTTTGGCTATCAGATCCTTGGAGGGGGAAAGCATTTTATCTATTTCCGCTATCCGCTGGGTGGCTGTCGCCTCAAGTTTTTTATACTCTTCGATTCGCTTGGTGATTAAATCCGAATTCGACGCGGCAGAAGTCGTTGAAGTTGCAACATTCCCCGTATCATTTTGGGAGAAAACAAGCACCGGGCAACAGAAAAAAAGCACACATAAATGAAGCCGACATCTTACACGCATGTGTGGCTTACTCGACATTACTTTTTCCCTTTTTTGCTAGTGCTACCGCTTTTCACATCATTCAGACCGGCCAGCGTCATGGCAGCCGAGTAAAACTCCAGATGCTGAAGAATCAGGCGATTCACATCTTTGTCCTCCGGTGTAATGGGAGCTAGTGCATTGACAGCATCTTGAAGATCACTGATGGAACTATTTAAGGCCGCCGATTCATTGGAAAGCATTCCATTGGGATCCATGGCGTTGATCTCTTTATCAATCTCAATAAGGCGATCCTGATCCGCTTTTATAAAGTGCGTTTTCAGTCTTAGATCACGCTTTTCCTGCATAAGACGATCCCGATTGCCGCCTCCATGAATGAGATAGGATTGGCTCAGCGAGCGTGCCTGCTTGCGCACCACATCGATTAAATCCTGAACATTTTGCTCCCGAATCTCCTTCTTGAGGAGATCCATATTTTGATCAAAATTTTTCGTGATGATTTCGAGCGTGATCGTCCGACCCGAGGCATCCTCTTCGGCCACGATTGGACGCCACGCAATGGCGAGCAGGGCCATGATGCACAGCCCTGCCGCCAGTTTGCCAAACCCATAAGTTTTAAATGATCGTACCATCTGGAACCGTAACTCCCTTCGGGATGATCACAATGCCGTCGCGAATGTAAAAAAGTTCACTATCCATGTCTTTCGGTTTTCCGTCAGGACGGATCGTCACATTCCGCCCGATCCGTGTGTTCTTATCGACAATGGCTTTTTCAATGATGCAATTTTCCCCGATACCGACATTCGGTCGGCGGAAACGGAGATTTTCCTCCTTCTCCTTCGGAGTCTCAAAGAAGTCGGCCCCCATAAGAAGGGAATCTTTCACATGAGTGCCCGATCCAATGAGAGAGCGCATGCCCACCAGTGAGTGAAGAATTTCGGCCTTGTTGACCAGGCAACCATCACAAATCAAAGACTGGTTGACGACGCACTCCATGAGCTTCGAACCGGGAAGCGAGCGCCCTCGGGAATAGATCGGAGATGCCGCATCGTAGAGATTGAACCGGGGATTTGCATCCAGAAGGTCGAGGCTCGCCTCGTAATACGCCTTGATCGTTCCAATGTCTTCCCAATATCCCTGGTGAATGTAGGCGAAAACCTTCGAAGGCTCGATGAGGGAGGGAATAATGTCCTTCCCAAAATCCTGCTTCTTCTCATCCGACAACGCCTGCAAAAGGGTATCGCGATTAAAAATGTAAATCCCCATGGAGGCGAGGAACAACTCGTCATCTTCCCTTGCTCCAAGTGCGGCGAGAGTCGCCTGGGGAAGACGCAGAGAATCGAGGACTGCCGGGTCTTTCGGCTTTTCGACGAATTTAACAATCCGATTACTGGTATTCACATGCATGATACCAAAACTTTTCGCTGGGTCTCTCAAGACAGGCACCGTCGAAACGGTGAGATCCGCCCCGGTCTGCACGTGCTGGTTGAGCATCTCGCGGAAATCCATCCGGTAGAGTTGGTCACCGGAAAGAATGAGAACATAATCATACCGATGATTGTTCAAGTGGACGAGATTCTGCCGGACTGCATCCGCAGTACCCTGATACCAACTCGTGTTGGAGCGGGTTTTCTGCGCCGCAAGAATCTCGATGAATCCCCGGGGCTGATAATGGTCAAACTGGTACGACTGCTGCACGTGACGATGCAACGAAGAGCTGAGGTACTGCGTCAGAAGAAAAATTCTTTTAAATCCCGAGTTAATGCTGAGGCTGATCGGGATATCAACAAAGCGATATTTCCCAGCGATTGGCACAGCCGGTTTGGCTCGCTCCTTGGTCAAAGGAAAGAGGCGGGATCCTTCACCACCGCCGAGAATTACGGAAAGAACGGTATTTGGGTCAATATAATGTTGGGGCATGTGTGATTAAATTGGCGTTGATTTTATGCAAAGCAAGCCACTATAACAAGCTTCTTATATTTTATGTGTGGAATCGTTGCATTTGTCGGGAAACGGAAAGCTCAACCCATTCTTCTGGATGCTTTGAGCCGCTTGGAGTATCGCGGATACGATTCCGCAGGCGTCGCCTTTCAGGATCAAGGGCAAATCACAATCGTCAAACGTGCAGGACGCATTGCCACCCTCGCAAAAACTCTCGGCGGCAACATCTCCCCCTCCACCACAGGCATCAGTCACACCCGATGGGCCACGCACGGCGAAGCCAATGACACCAATGCCCACCCACACGTTGATCAATCGGGCAAGCTCGCCGTTGTCCATAATGGCGTCGTCGAAAATTACACAGAGATCAAAGCCACGCTCCTCAAGCAAGGCCACACTTTCAAAACCCAAACAGATACCGAAGTGTTAGCCCACCTGATCGGAGTGAAGTATGAAACTTCTACAGAAAAGAGTGCAGAACGTCTGACCAACGCCGTACGCAAAGCCATCCACGAGGTCCGCGGCACCTATGGTATCGCCGTCATCCATGCAGATCTCCCCGGCATCATCGTCGGCGCCCGGAGCGGCAGCCCCCTCGTACTGGGACTGGGAACAGACGAAAACTTTCTCAGCAGCGATGCCGCAGCCCTCACAGGCTACACCCAGCGCGTCATCTTCCTGAAGGATCACGACATCGTCACCCTCAGAGCAGCCGATTTCACCATCGAGTCAACCGGGGAAAACGGAGCCGTCCACAGCGAAAACGGCATCCAAATCCACGAGCTTGATCACAAACCCGAAGATGCCGATAAGGGGAGCTACTCCCACTCCATGCTCAAAGAAATCTTCGAGCAACCAACCACCGTCGAAAACGCCCTTCGTGGTCGCATTGATCCCGACGGCTCCTCCGCAAAACTTGGCGGGTTGAACATGGACGCCTCGGAACTTCGCCAAGTCGAACGCATTGTTTTCATGGCCTGCGGAACAGCCCTCCACGCCGCCATGGTTGGGGAGCGCATGATCGAAACCCTCGCCCATATCCCCGTCGAAGTCGAACACGCCAGCGAATTTCGCTACAGCAATGTCCCCATCACCTCGAACACCCTCTTTTTTGTCATCAGTCAGTCAGGAGAAACCATCGACACACTCTGCGCTCTGCGCGAAGCCAAGCGTCGCGGCTACCATTGCCTGGGCATCTGCAACCACGTCGGCAGCTCGATCGCCCGCGAAAGTGACGGCGGCGTCTACATGCACGCCGGACCGGAAGTCGGCGTCGCGGCCACAAAATCCTTCATCTCCCAAGTCACCATCTGCTCACTTCTCGGCCTCCTCCTGGGACGTCTTAAAGTGGTCTCCGCCGCACGAGGTGGAGAACTGATCAAGGCATTTGAAAAACTCCCCTCTCAAATCGAAACCATCCTCGCCCAGACAAACTCCGTCAAAGCCATCGCCGAACAGATCAAATCGAGCCAGAGCATGCTTTTCTTTGGTCGGCAAGCCAACTACCCCATCGCCCTGGAAGGCGCCCTGAAACTCAAGGAAATCAGTTATATCCATGCCGAGGGCTACCCATCCGCAGAACTGAAGCACGGAGTCATCGCCCTCGTGGATGAAAACACACCTTCCATCTTTCTCATGCCCAAAGATGGAATCTTCGACAAAAACATGAACAACCTCCAGCAAGTCAAAGCCCGCAAAGGACCCACCGTCGCCATCACCACAGATGACGCCGGACAATCCTGCTCCGACGCCGATCACGTTGTTTTTGTCCCCAAGACGGATGATTACCTCCAGCCGATCCTCAACGTCATCCCCCTGCAACTTCTGGCCTACCACATCGCCGTCGCCCTAGGCCGGGACGTGGACAAACCCCGCAACCTGGCGAAATCCGTCACCGTCGAGTAGCCCTCCTCCGACAATTCAAATTCTCGACAGGAAACACGAATCCTGCATGATTCATTTGTATGAAAAAAGTTCTCGTTCTCTTCCTCGCCCTTGTATCTCTGGCGCCCATTTCCTTTGCTCAACCAAAAAGCGGGGGTGACAGCCTGGATCAGGCCACCGATGAGCTCATGACCATCCTCCAAATGGAGAAAAACACAAACGACCTCATCCGACGCGCGATAGACGCCCGAATCGCACAAGAACCCCGTGCCGCAGGTGCCCGGGAACAGATGATAGCCCTTCTCACCAAATACATCGGCTGGGAGGCCATCCGCGATGACATCAAAAACATCTACAAAGGCCAGTTTACCGAACCGGAAATGCGCGAACTCATCTCCTTCTACAAATCCCCCATCGGGCAAAAATACCTCCGCGTCATGCCCTCCATCCTCGATCAGGGCTCCATCGTCATTCAACAGCGCAAGACCCCGCATCAGGCAGAGCTTGAATACATCATCAACGAGGAAGTCAAACGAGCCACAGCGGCACAGCCCGCTCCCCCCAGGGCCAAATAATCCTCGTCCTGTATGAATATCGATCCCGTCTGGCTGCAATGGTCGGAATTTCTCAGCTACGTCGTCACCATTCTCTTTCTCCCTTGCGGCATTATCGCCTTCCTCCTCGAACAAAAAAAAGAGCGTGCAAACGAAGAAGAAGAAATCAACCAACGGCTGGCCGACGAATACACCGGCTTCCTGAAACTCGTCCTTCAAAACTCTGACCTCAACCTCCTCCGCAAAACTTCCACCATCCACGTTCTGGACGATGAGCAAAAAGAACGCCGCTTCGCCCTCTTCGGCATTCTTATTTCCATCTTCGAACGTGCCTACATCCTCGTCTACGAAGAGCGAATGAACCGCCAGCAACGCCGCCTCTGGCTCTCTTGGGAAGACTACATGCGCGAATGGTGCCAACGCAAAGACTTCCTCTCAGTACTTCCCGAACTGCTCGAAGGTGAAGATGAAGACTTCGGCAAACACATCAAAAAAATAGCCAACGAGGAAGCGAAAAAAAATCTTCTCAAATCCACCGTGCCAACCTCTTGAACTCCGGCTCAAACCTGCCACCTTTCTCCATGCTCTTACTTCCCGCCATCGACCTCATGTCCCGCCAAGTCGTCCGTCTCCGCCAGGGCAAGGCCGATCAGAAAACCGTCTACTCCGACGACCCAGCCGCCTTTGCAAAAAAATGGCAGGATGAAGGAGCTGAATTTCTCCACATCGTCGATCTCGACGGCGCCTTCCAAGGTTCACCCCAACACATCGAAACCCTCCGCACCATCGCCGGGAAAATCACCGTCCCCTTTGAAATCGGCGGCGGCGTCCGCACGGAAAAAGACGTGGAAAACCTCCTCGCAGCAGGTGCCACCCGCGTCATCGTCGGCAGCAAAGCCTGCGAATCTCCGGAATTTATCCAAAGCCTGATCACCCATTTCGGCCCGGAACACATCGTCCTCGGCATCGACGCAAAGGACGGCTTCGTCGCGGTGAAAGGCTGGATCGAAAACTCCACCTGGCAGGCCGTTCCCTTCGCCCAAAAAATGGTCACCCTCGGCGTCACCACCATCATCTACACCGACATCTCCACCGACGGCATGCTCCAAGGCCCCAACCTCCCCGCCATGAGGGAAATGGTCGCCGCCACCGGAGCCAGAATCATCGCATCCGGCGGAGTCTCCAGCCTCAACGATCTCCAAGCCCTCCAAACCATCCCCAACCTCCACGCAGCCATCATCGGCAAAGCCCTCTACGACGGAAAGGTCACCCTCCCTCAATGTCTTTCGACTACTCGCTAAACACCACCACACCCGCCCGGAAAATCGACTACGCTGCCGAACTCAACCCCGCGCAACTCGAAGCCGTCACCGCGGAACCCGGCCCCCTCCTCGTCATCGCCGGAGCCGGCAGTGGCAAGACCCGTGCCCTCACCTACCGGGTCGCCTGGCTCGTCGACCAGGGCGCCACGCCCGAAAGCATCCTCCTCCTCACCTTCACCAACAAGGCCGCCCGCGAAATGATCGACCGCGTCAGCAACCTCGTCACCTGCAACGTCGAGCAAATCTGGGGCGGCACCTTCCACAGCATCGGCAACCGCATCCTCCGCCGCCACGCCCCCGCCGCCGGACTCCGTAACGGCTTCAGCATCCTCGACCGCGACGACAGCTCCACCCTCATGCGCAGCTGCATGGAAGACGCCGGACTCAAGGGCAAATCCAAAACCTTCCCCAAACCCGACCTCATCATCGAAATCCTCAGCCTCGCCGCAAATAAAAAAGCCCCCCTCGACCGCATGATCTCCCACCAGTTCGGGCACATCCAGGAATACTACCGCGACATCGAAGACCTCGCCGCCCGCTACGAGAAAAAGAAAAAGGAATCCAACGCCGTCGACTACGACGACCTCCTCACCCTCCCCCTCAAACTCCTCCGCGAGAACGAGGACATCCGCGCCCAGTACCAGCAACAATTCGCCCATATCCTCGTCGATGAATACCAGGACACCAACAGCATCCAGGCCGAATTCGTCGACCTCATCGGTGCCCTCCACCACCACATCATGGCCGTCGGCGACGATGCCCAAAGCATCTACTCCTGGCGCGGAGCCAATTTTGAAAACATCATGACCTTTCCCGAACGTCATGAAGGCACCCGCATCATCCGCCTTGAAACAAACTACCGGAGCATTCCCGAAATCATCAACCTGGCCAACCAGGCCATCTCCCAAAATACCCAGCAATTCCCGAAAAACCTCGTCGCCACCCGCCCTCCCGGCGTCAAACCCGCCCTCGTCGCCCTCGAAGATGGTCGCCAGCAGGCGAACTTCGTCGCCCAGCGGGTTCTTGAACTTGCCGAGGAAGGCGTTGCCCTGAAAGACATCGCCATCCTCTACCGCTCCCACTTCCACTGCATGGAACTGCAAATGGAATTCACCCGCCGCAACCTCCCCTTCAACCTCACCTCCGGCCTCCGCTTCTTCGAACAAGCCCACGTCAAGGACGTCGCCGCCTTCATCCGCTTCCTCGTCAACTCCCAGGACGAAGTCTCCTTCCGCCGCATCGCCGGACTCCTTCCCGGCATCGGAGAAAAAACCTGCTCGAAAATCTGGCTTCAAATCAACCAGGGACAAGCCCTCTTCTCCATCAAAGTTCCCGAAAAAGCCCGCGCCGCCTGGGATCAATGGGTGCAGATGCACCAGGATCTCCTCGAGGGCGACATCCAGCGCCACCCTCAAAGCCTCATCCAGATCATCCTCGACATGTGGTACGACGACTACCTCAAGACCACCTACGCCAACTACGAAAACCGCCTCGAAGACCTCAACCAGCTCCAGACCTTCGCAAAAAGCTTCTCCACCACCGAGGAATTCCTCACCCAACTCTCCCTCCTCACCAACGTCGATACCGCCAACGGAGCCTCCGCCACCCCGCTCGACGCCGTCCGCATGAGCTCCATCCACCAGGCCAAAGGACTCGAATTCCCCGTCGTCTTCCTCGTCATGCTCTGCGAAACCCTCTTCCCCTCCTCCAAATCGATGGAAGACAAAAACGCCGAGGAAGAAGAACGCCGCCTCTTCTACGTCGCCGTCACCCGCGCCCGGGACGAACTCTACCTCACCTACCCCCGTTCACGCTCCACCGCCAACTACGGCAACGTCTACCTTGCCCCCTCACGCTTCCTCTCGGACTTCTCCCGCGAATCCTGCAACATGTGGCGCATCAAACCCCAGCCCACCACCTACGGCAACCATCCCGTACCCAAGCACTACACGCCAAAAGATGACGACTCCGAGCCTTTTTAATCGCTTCAACTATTATAGGTGGTTTTATCAGGGGCCGGGAAAAGCACGACAGGTAAACATATAAGCAAAACCTTTGGCTTTGAATGGCTTGAACTCGACTTGCAAGGCAACGGAGATGCCGTAAATAAATTAGATATTCGAGTTGCATGGGACGCCCTTTATAATTCAGGAAATCCTTTACTACCTGCGAACCGCTATCCTCTTCCAATCGCCCCTCCATTTTGCTCTGGTTTATCCGCATGTATCTGCTACTCTGTTTGTCTGTCGGTATGAAATCACTAAAACTACCCATCACCCTGTTTACAGTATCCTCTTTCATCTTTGTCCTGTCCGTGTTGTATTTTGGAGACGCACTGCCGGAGAAACTGGCGGTTCATTTTGACGCTGTGGGACATCCGAACGGATGGATGTCGCGCAGCGAGGATATGCTGACAATCCTGCTCATGGGATTCGGACTCACCTTCATCGTTCTCACACTCTTTTACTCCTTTCGTTTTTTCCCCGCCTCCTACTTAAGCGTGCCCAATCAAGCATTTTGGCGACACCCTCAGAACTACCAAACGGCCTGCAACTACCTCTTCCGGGGCTCCTTCATACTGGCTTCCAATTTTCTGATCTTTTTCACCGGACTTCATATTCTGATCATCGAAGCCAACCTGCAAACCACCATCGGACTTCCCTTCCCTTTGCAGTATTTTGTCATCGGAATTTTCATATTGCTTCAAACCCTGTGGGTTACGGATATCCTCCTCTATTTTGCCAAACCGACGCCTTTAAAAAATGCCTGAATCATCTTTCTGTGAGGCACAGGAAGGGGAAGAGATTCGAAGGCTGAGAGAGTAAACCACCTTCCATCGGGCAGTTTTTTTATCAGAATTTCCGCAAAAAAGACCACGGCTTGGATATGATGCCGTGTGACGGTATAAGAAAATCCCCCCAACTCCTTTTCTTTTCTCATAGTTGCCAAATCGAAGGTCGGAAGCCGATACATCCCGCGCCAGCGAATAGCCTTCACGGGCGAAACGAGAAGAATCTTTCCTCCCTTGCAAATGAGCGCCAACTCCTCCTGTTGTGTAATGAAAGATTGCCGCGTGATGACCGGGAGTTTTTCCGGAGCCTCGGCACGGCAGTTTTTTCGGATCGGGCATTTTAAGCAATCCGGTTTGCCGGGACGGCAGACCAACGCGCCCAGTTCCATGATCGCCTGATTGTAGTCACCGCAATCCTTTTCCGGGATCAATTCATCCGCCAGCTTCTGCAAAGCCTTGCGCGAGGCAGGCGTAGCACAGTCCCACGAGAGATCGAAGAAACGGCAGAGCACGCGCATGACGTTGCCATCCAGAACCGCATGACGCTTCCCGAAAGCAATGCTGGCCACCGCCGCCCCCGTATACGGGCCGATCCCCGGCAGTTCCCGAAGCGCCTCCACATCTTCCGGCAACTCCCCTCGCCCCGCCACCTCCCGCGAGAGTTGATGCAACCCCCTCGCCCGGCGGTAATACCCCAAGCCTTCCCACAGCTTCAACACCTCGGCCTCACTCGCCGCCGCCAGCGTCCGCCAGTCCGGGAAACGCTTCATCCACCTCTCAAAGTAGGGAATGACCGTGGCGATCTGCGTCTGCTGGCACATCGTCTCGGAAACGACGACGCGATAGGGCGTCACCTCCCGCCGCCAGGGTAAATCCCGCCGCACCTGCCGATACCATGCCAGAAGTTTTCGGGCGAAAGCCTCTCTCGCCGCAGGAACAATCTCTGGCAGGGCAAATTCCTTCATCACGTCCCACTAAACGCGAACCAACAAAAAGAGCAACCGCACAGATTGACTCCCCGGAGAAGAATCGCTTACCTTGGCTCCCTATGCCGGAACCTTCCACGTACACCTTCAAGCTGACCGACGAGCAGGGCAAGACCCTGAAGGAAATTCTCGAAGGGAACTGTTTTGAATTTTCCGAACTGGCTTACGGCCACTTTGGCGCGAAGAAAGGAAAGTGCTCCATCGGCTATTACCAGAGCGGCAAACTCGTCGTACAGGGGAAGGATGCAAAGGAGTTCATCGAATTTACCCTAGAACCTCTGGTTTTACAGGAAGCCCGCCTCGGTTACGACGAAGTGCACCACCCCGAGATGTTTGAACCACACTTCGGCATCGATGAAAGCGGCAAGGGCGATTTATTCGGCCCACTGGTCATCGCCGGAGTTTACGTCGATGCCGAAATCGCCAAACGACTCCTCAATCTGGGCGTGCGCGACAGCAAACTCATCCACAGCGACAAGATGGCCAATGATCTCTCCAAAGCCATCCGCGAAGCCGTCCCCCGTGGCATTTCCCTCGTCGCCATAAACCCTTCCCGCTACAACGAACTTTACCCCCGGTTCCGCAACCTCAACGTCCTCCTCGCCTGGGGACACGCCACCGTCATCGAGAATCTTTTAAAACTCCGGCCCGAGTGCCCTCGGGCCCTCAGCGACCAATTTGCCAATCCACAAGTCCTTGAAAGACAACTGGCTAAAAAAGGAGCAAACATCCATCTTGTCCAACGCACCAAGGCCGAGTCAGACATCGCCGTCGCAGCAGCCTCCATCATCGCACGATCCAAGTTCATCCGCTCCTTGGAAGACCTCGGAGAACCCTTCGGATTAAAGCTGGGCAAAGGCGTATCTCCTCTGGTAAAAGCGCAGGCATCCCGGATCTTGGAAAAGAAAGGGATCGAATCCCTAAAATCCATCTGCAAAACCCATTTCAAAACTTTTTCCGAAATTACTCATAACAAGTGATTTTACCTCTGAAGCAAGGGACTTACGCGAATCCCGCTTTCAGGAAAGTGCTTGCTATCAGCCACAAACTACCCTAACCAATCGTCGTAACTCATTTTAGTATGGCAAACTTGACCAAACGTGACCTTGTTGTCCGAATCAGTAACGAAACCGGGATGATCCAGCACGACGTGCTGAATGTCGTCCAGAAAACCCTCGACTATATTTCCCAAAGCCTTGCCAACGGTAAAGCTGTGCAACTGCGTAACTTCGGCGTATTTGAAGTGAAAGTCCGCAAAGCCCGCGTTGGCCGCAACCCGAACCGTCCGGAAAACGACGTTCCCATCCCTCCCCGTGCCGTGGTTAAATTCAAGCCCGGCAAGGAGATGAAGCAACTCGTCAGCAAGCTTTCCGCCAGCATGATCGAGAGCAACTCCTCCCCTGTGGAAGAGGATGACGAAGAAGGCGAATAACGCCTTTCCCCACTTCCATGGCCCTTCAAGCCCTCACCGGCTTCCGGGATTTTTTCCCTCAGGAATGCGAAATTCGGGATCATGTCTTCCGCGTCTGGCGTGCGACATCCCGCGCGTTTGGCTTTCAGCCCTACGACGGCCCGCCACTGGAACCTCTCGACCTCTACCTGAAGAAAAACGAGAAAGATGGCGAAGAAAGCGGCTCCGGCGCAGAAATCGTCAGCCAGCTTTATGATTTCAAGGACAAGGGAGAGCGCCACGTCACCCTTCGTCCGGAAATGACCCCCACGCTGG
>Ga0187810_10000102_pt1 | contig 39810 bp, 40 predicted proteins | sample NC_wetland_sal_i_9_FD_132963 | JGI IMG/M metagenome (GOLD analysis project Ga0187810, IMG submission 132963) | Wetland sediment microbial communities from Neuse River Estuary, North Carolina, USA - ASW_5 | ecosystem: Environmental > Aquatic > Freshwater > Wetlands > Sediment | place: USA: North...
AATGAGCGATACTGCCGAACGCGTGAAGAAGATCGTCGTCGAGCATCTCAACGTGGATGCCGAGAAGGTCACCGACACAGCGTCGTTCATCGAAGACCTCGGCGCCGACAGCTTGGATACGGTCGAACTCGTCATGGCTTTCGAAGAGGAATTCGGTATCGAAATTCCCGACGACGCAGCGGAATCGATCGTCACTGTTGGCGATGCCGTGAAGTATATCGACAAAGCGAACGCCTGACCGTCTCAAACAGCGATGCGTAGAGTCGTTGTCACGGGGCTGGGGATGGTCACGCCGCTGGCTGGCGACGTGGAGAATACTTGGTCGCGCCTCATCGCCGGAAAGTCCGGCGCGGGGCGGATCACCAAATTCCAAACCGACGATCTTGCCACCAAGATCGCGTGCATGGTTCCGAGGGGCGACGGCAGCGACGGAACCTTCAACCCCGACGCCTGGCTCGACCTCAAGGAACAGCGCAAGGTCGACGAGTTCATCGTCTTCGGGCTCGCGGCCGCGCAACAGGCGGTGACGGATTCCGGCTGGGTGCCGAAGACCGAGGAAGAAAAGGAACGCACCGGAGTCCTCATCGGCTCCGGTATCGGCGGCCTCGACGGTATTGCCCAAACCGCTCTGCTGCTGCAGGAAAAGGGGCCGCGGCGGGTGTCGCCCTTCTTCATTCCTGGGCGGCTGATCAATCTCGTCTCCGGCCACTGCTCGATCCGCTTCCAATACAAGGGCCCCAACCATTCCGTGGTGACGGCCTGCGCCACCGGTGCGCACGCCATCGGCGACGCGTCGCGGCTCATCATGTTCGGCGATGCCGACGTGATGCTCGCGGGCGGGGCCGAAGCGGCGATCTGCCGGATCGGCATCGCGGGCTTCAACGCGTGCCGCGCGCTTTCCACCGCCTACAACGACACGCCCGAAAAGGCCTCGCGGCCCTACGACAAGGATCGCGACGGTTTCGTCATGGGCGAAGGCGCGGGCGCCGTCATGCTCGAAGAGTACGGGCACGCCAAGGCGCGGGGCGCGAAGATCTACGCCGAGGTCAAGGGCTACGGCCTTTCCGGCGACGCCTTTCACATCACGGCACCGGCGGAAGACGGCGCGGGCGGTTTCCGCGCCATGAAGATGGCCCTGAAGCATGCGGGTCTGGCGCCGTCCGATATCGATTACGTCAACGCGCACGGCACCTCCACGATGGCCGACGGCATCGAGGCGAGTGCGGTGGAACGCCTGCTCGGCGACGCAGCGGCGAAAACCGCGATGTCGTCCACCAAATCGTCGACCGGGCACCTGCTCGGCGCGGCCGGTGCGGTTGAAGCCATCTTCTGCATGCTCGCCATGCGCGACGGCATAGTGCCGCCCACGATCAACCTCGATAACCCGGATGTGGAGACGAAGCTCGACCTCGTGCCGCGCGCGGCCAAGAAGCGTGAGGTTAACGTGGCGATGTCGAACTCGTTCGGCTTCGGCGGAACGAACGCCTGCCTGATCTTGACGCGAGCCGAGTGAACGGGCTCGTATGATCTGACGGGTTCGTATGATCTGATGCCGCGTGGCCCGGGGGGGCCGCCATGAACAAGTTTCTCGCACTCGTCATCGTGCTCTGCCTCATCGTTGCCGGTGTGGTCGAATGGGGCCTCGCGGCCTTCTCCGCGCCGGGCCCCGTGGCGGCTCACGGCGCGCAGACGGTTGTCTTCGTCAAATCCGGCGTCGGCCTGCGCGGCGTGGCGCAGTCCCTGGCCGATGCCGGCGTGCTCACCCGGCCGGAGGTTTTCTACGTCGGCGTGCGGGTCAACGGCAAAGGGGCGGCGCTGAAGGCCGGCGAATTCGCAATTCCCTCCCACGCCAGCATGCGCGAGATCATGGACATCCTGGCAGCCGGCAAGGCGATCGAACACAAGCTGACGGTGGCCGAGGGGCTGACCAGTCAGATGGTCTACGCTCTCGTGAAGGACAATGCCGAGCTGACGGGCGACGCCGGTGCCGTACCGCCCGAAGGATCGCTCTTGCCGGAAACCTATCTGTTCTCGCGCGGGGCCACGCGCGCCGGCCTGATCGCCCAGATGAGCAAGGCGCAAACGGCACTGATCGACAAATTGTGGGAGTCGCGCGCGGCCGGCCTGCCGTTCAAGACGAAGGAAGAGGCGATCATCCTGGCCTCCATCGTGGAGAAGGAAACCGCCATCGCCGCCGAGCGGCCGCACATCGCCGCGGTGTTCATCAACCGGCTGCGCATCGGCATGCGGTTGCAGTCGGACCCCACCATCATCTACGGCATCACCGGGGGCTATCCGATCGGCCGGCGCATCAAACAGAGCGAGATCGACGCCGCCACGCCCTATAATACCTATGTGATCGCGGGCCTGCCACCGCAGCCGATCTGCAATCCGGGCAAGGATTCGCTCCAGGCGGTGCTCAACCCGGCCGAATCGAAGGATCTCTACTTCGTGGCCGACGGCACGGGCGGGCACGTCTTCGCCTCCAATCCCGACGAGCAGGCGAAAAACGTCGCCAAGTGGCGGCGGATCCATCTGCGCGAAAACTGAAACGCCCTGTCATCCCCGGCGAGCAGCGCGGAGCGCTGCGAGGGAAGGGGACCCAGGTCCCGACACCATAATGTTATCGAAGGCCCACGCGGTGCGTCCTTTCCGGGGTGCGCTTCCTGTCGGTGATTCCTGGGTCCCCTTCCCCTCGCTTCGCTCGACCGGGGATGACAAGCCAATTTGCATTGGTCTCGCTGCGCTCGCCCGGGATGACAGGTATGGCTTAGGGCGGTAAGTTCCTTACGATTCTGGAGTTTGCCTATGCCCATCGTCAGCATGACCGGCTTTGCCGATTCGCATGGCGGGCGCGACGCCGCCCGCTGGCGCTGGGAAGCGCGCAGCGTGAACGGACGCGGTTTGGAACTGCGCCTTCGTCTGCCGCCGGGCTTCGACTCCATCGAGCCGCCCGCGCGCGCACTGGCGGCGGACCGCCTGAAGCGCGGAAACATCCAGGCGACGCTGACCTATGACCCCGGCATCGGGGCTCGCGGCTTGCGGGTGGACGCCGCCGCGCTGGCCTCGGCCGTCAGGATCGCCAAGCAAATCGCGACGGAAACCGGGCTCGCGCCCGCCCGCGTGGACGGGATTCTGGCGCTCAAGGGCGTCATCGTGCAGGACGAGGAGCTGCCGGCCCCCGACCAGGATCACAACGGCCGCGATGCCGCCATCCTTGAAACCCTCGCCGCCTGCTTCGACGCGCTGTCGAAGGCGCGCAAGACCGAAGGCGCCAAGCTGGCCGTGGTGCTCGACGGGCAGATCGGCGAGATCGCGCGCCTCACCGCCGCCGCCGGACTTGCCGCCGTGGCGCAGCCCGCTGCGCTGCGCGATCGCCTGACGCAACAGATCAACGATCTCATGGTGCCCGGTACGGTCTCGCCGGAGCGGCTGGCGCAGGAGATTGCGCTTTTGGCGACCCGCGCCGACATCCGCGAGGAGATCGACCGTCTTACGGCGCATGTTTCCGAGGCGCGGCGGCTACTCGTCTCGGGCGAGGCGGTGGGGCGCCGCCTCGATTTCCTGGCGCAGGAGTTCAATCGCGAAGCCAACACGCTGTGTTCGAAATCCGCCGACGTCGAGTTGACGCGCATCGGCCTCGATCTCAAGGCGGCGATCGACCAGTTCCGGGAGCAGGCGGCGAACGTGGAGTGACGATTGGGGGCGAAGTCGGCGTATGACCGTTGAAATCGCGCGTCGCGGATTGATGCTGGTGCTGTCCTCGCCGTCGGGCGCGGGCAAGACCACGCTGTCGCGCTGGCTTCTCCAAAAGCAGCACAACGTGGTGATGAGCGTCTCGGCGACCACGCGCCCGAAACGGCCCGGCGAAGTCGAAGGCCGGGACTACACCTTCGTCGGCGAGGAGGAGTTTCAGCGCCTCGTGGCGGCGGGCGAATTGCTCGAGCATGCGCTCGTCTTCGGCCACCATTACGGCACGCCGCGAAAGCCGGTGATGGCCGCGCTGGAGCAGGGTCTCGACGTGCTGTTCGACATCGACTGGCAGGGTACCCAGCAGCTTCGTCAACAGGCGCGCGACGACGTGGTGTCGATCTTCGTGCTGCCGCCGTCGCGGGGGGAACTGGAACGGCGCCTGAAATCGCGGGCGCAGGACCCGCCCGACGTCGTGGCCAGGCGCATGGCCAAGGCCGACGACGAGATCAGCCATTGGGCGGAATACGACTACGTTGTGGTCAACGAGGATGTCGAGCGCGCCCAGGCGCAGGTGGACGTCGTGCTCGAAGCGGAGCGGCTGAAGCGCACGCGTCAGCCCGGCATCCCGGATTTCGTAGAGCGCTTGATGCGGGGGTGAGCCATGAGCGAGTTCAGCGAGAGTTACCATTTCCCGAACTCCGACCTGGACACGCTCTACGAAAGGCTCAAGGCCGGCGGCATGCGGGGCCGCCTCTACGGGCCCTCGATGAACCGTTGGGTGAGTTTCGTCCCCTACGAAGGCGCCTGCCCGGGGCACCAGTTCCTCGCCGGGCCGGCGGCGAAATTCGGCGGATCGTTGTCGATGCTCGCCGGCAAACCGGTGCTCGAATACATCTATGCCGAGGGCCACATGTGGTTCGCCTGCCTGTGGGAGAACGGCGAGGTCGCGGCGCACTACTCGTGTGACTGGGAAGATGGCGAGCCCAAGATCGAAAGCCGCAATGCCGAACGCCTGCGGCAGCTTCCCATTCAGGATCGGATGGCGGTGGCGGACGGCCTGGCGCCCAAGCTGGATACGGAGTCGCTCGGCGAGGAGGAGCCGCGCGCCTATCTGTTCGCCGAAGGTCTCGGTCTGCCGGTGTACAAATGGACGTCCGCCCAATACCTCGCCGCCGACGCCCGCGCGGGCGAACAGCGCAACGACGGGGGCATCGAGATCTAGCCCAAGCCCGACCCTAAACGCGCAGCCGCCCTGCCTTTTTTTGCCGGTACAAATATGTCGGCCGGATCGGCCGGTGCGGAACCGTTCGCGTCGCGTAAACGTCTTTCCGCCTCATAATCTTACGCGCCGAAATCGGTGACGCGGCTTGCGCCGTCCGGTCCCATGGCGGCGGCCGGGCTTTTGCCGAGAATCCGATTCCAGACGCCCGAGTCAGTTCGCGTGAATTACGTATGTGTCCGGCACTCGATCACCGCTTATCTTGACCGCACCTCCAAGGCGGGAGACTTGATGGACAACAAGGATCCGGCCGCTTCTCCGGCCAACAACGCCAGCAAACCCCTTCCGGCGGGCTTGAGCCTGCCCCTCGAAGTCCGCGTGCACGGCCGCGGCGGCCAGGGCGGCGTCACCTGCGCCAAGCTGATCGCGGCGCTGTTCACGCAAATGGGCCTGTCGGTGCAGACCTTCGGCGATTACGGCAGCGAGCGTTCCGGTGCGCCGGTGCAGGCCTACACGCGCGTCGATCGCGCGACGATCAGCAATCGCAACAAGGTCTACCAACCCAATCACCTCATCGTGCTCGACGAAGGGCTGATGGGGCCCCAGGTGTTGCAGGGCGTGGCGCCGGGGGCGCTGTTGCTGCTCAACACCCAGGCGAGCCTGGAAAGCTATGGCAGCCGGTTCGCGCGCTATCGCTTTGCCGTGGTGGATGCCACGACCATCGCCCGCGAGCAGGGCATCGGCTCGGCCGCCGTCGTCATCATCAACACCACCATTCTCGGCGCCTATGCGCGGGTGCTGGGCTTGCCGTTGTCGGTGCTGCAGACGGCATTCGCCTCGCTCGGCCTCGACAGCGATCTCACCGCGGCACAGCGCGCCTACGAACAGGTGCGGACCGCGGACTCGGTTGCCGGTGTGGCGCCCGCGCCCCCGCCTGCGTCCGCCGCCGCGCCCGTCCCCGTGGCGACGATGCTGAGCCACTCTAAGGACATTCCGGTGACGCTGAAGACCGGCACCTGGAGCAATCAGGTGCCCGCCTATAGCGAGCACTCCGCGCCCTGCAATCTGGCCTGCCCGGCCGGCAACGACGTGGTGGGGTTCATCCAGGCGCTGAAGACCGGCGGCATCGAGGCGGCCGCTGCTATTCTGCGGCGCACGCAGGCGCTCCCCTCCGTATGCGGACGGGTGTGCCCGTCCTTCTGCATGCAGAACTGCAACCGCGCGGCGTTCGACGGCGCGGTGAACATCCGCGGGCTCGAACGCTACATCGCCGACCGCCAGTCGCCGGACCTCGTGCCGGAAAAGGCGGCGGCGCCGAGGCGCGTGGCGATCGTCGGCGGCGGCCCCGCAGGATTGAGCGCGGCCTTCCAGCTCGTGCTGCGCGGCCACGCGGTGACCATTTTCGAGTCCGGTCCGGCGCTCGGCGGCGTACTGCGAAACGGCATTCCGGCGTTCCGCCTGCCGCCCGAAGCGCTCAAGCGCGACGTCGACCGCATTCTCAAGCTCGGCGTGACGGCCAAGTGCAACACGCGCATCGGCCAGGGAGAACTGGCGCGGCTGGCTGCGGAATTCGATGCCGCCGTCGTCTGTGTCGGCTTCGGGGCGGCGACCGGCCTCGGCGCCAAGGGTGAGGAGCTCTCCGGCGTGGAGCAGGGTCTTGACTTCCTCGATCGTGTGAAACGCGAACGCGTGGCGCTCAAAGGCGAAGTTCTGGTGATCGGCGGCGGCAACACCGCCATCGACTGCGCCCGCTCGGCGCTGCGTTGCGGGGCGGCTGCGGTGAAGATCGTCTACCGCCGCGCCCGCGAAGAGATGCCTGCCATCGCCGAGGAAATCCGCGATGCCGAAGGCGAGGGGGTCGAGCTTCTGGTGCACCGCGTGCCGGTGGAATTTGCCGGCGCCGATGCGGTGCGCGCCGCGGTGATTGCGGAGGTCGAACCCGGTGCGCCCGATTCGAGCGGCCGGCGGCGACCGGTCGTCACCGCGCGCACCTCGCTCGTGGAATGCGACAAGGTTCTTCTGGCGCTCGGCCAGAAGAGCGAACTCGATCTGTTGCCGGAGGGCTGGAGCCTGCGCGATGGCCGCGCCCACGATGGCGATACGCCGCTGCCCGTCTGGTTTGCGGGCGACTGCGCCACGGGCGAAGGCACCGTGACTCATGCCATCGGCAGCGGGCGGCGCGCCGCGCTCGCCATCCTGGGCGAGGGCGAGATGGGTGCCAACACTTCGCGGCGCGTGGCGCCGGGCCAGATCCGTTTCGATCACTTCGATCGCGCCGCACCGCGCCCCGACCGGCAGTTCGCCCTGCCCGGACTGAAGGGCAATTTCGACGAGGTTAATCTCGGCATCGCGGGACCGGACGAAGCCGATCGCTGCTTCTCGTGCGGGCACTGCACGCACTGCGACACCTGCCTGATCTCGTGTCCCGATGGCGTCATCGTGCGCACGGCGGACGGCTATCGCGTCGAAGGCGACTACTGCAAAGGCTGCGGCATGTGCGTCGCCGAATGCCCGCGCAGCGCGATGGAGATGCGCGAGAAGCCCCAAGAGGTGAGCGAATGACCGTCAAGCTCTTGAGCGCCAATCATGCCGCCGCTCTGGCGGCCACGCTGGCCGGACGGGCCAACCGCAAGGGCCGCGGCTTCTGCAGCGGCGTCTATCCCATCACGCCCTCGACCGAGTGCATGGAGTTCCTCTGCCAGCAGACGTTCGACAAGGGCCGGGTGATCCGCGTGGAGAGCGAACACAGCGCCATGGGCGTCTGCATCGGCGCGGCTGCGGCGGGCGCGCGCACCTTCACCGCCACCTCGTCGAACGGGCTCGCCTACATGTACGAGAACTGCATCGCGGCGGCATGCCTGCGCCTGCCGGTGGTGATGGCGGTGGCCAACCGTACCTTGGGCCCGCCGTGGAACATCTGGGCCGACCAGGGCGATGCGCTGACGCTGCGCGATCACGGCCTCGTTCAGTTCTATTGCGCCGACAATCAGGAGCTGTTCGATACCGTGCTCGCCGCCTTCCGTCTGGCGGAGGACAAGGCCGTGATGATGCCGGCGATGGTCAATATGGAGGGCTTCATCCTCTCCCACACCGTGGCGCAGACCGACATTCCCGATCAGGGCCTGGTCGACGACTTCCTGCCGCTCACCGACATCCCGCAGCGCATGGACACGACGGCCCACACGCTGGGCCAGATGGAGGTTCCGCACCAGACCGAGATGCACCGCTGGCAGCACCACACCGCCATGCTGGGCGTTCCGAAGGTCTATGCCGGGGTGCAGGACGAGTTCGAGAAGGTCTTCGGCCGCCGCCTCGCCGACGCGCTTGTGGCCTACCGCACCGAGGATGCCGACACGCTGATCGTTTCCATGGGCACCATCGGTCTTACGGCCGAACGCGTGGTGGACCGTTTGCGCGACCAAGGCCGGCGCGTCGGCGCCGTGCGCATCCGCCTGTTCCGGCCGCTGCCGCAGGACGCGATCCGCGCGCTGTTCGCGGGCAAGAAGGCTATCGCGGTGATCGACCGCAACATCAGTCTGGGCACCGGTGGCGTGGTGTGGGAAGAAGTGCGCAATCTCGCCGATCCCGGCGCCGTGGTGCAGAGCTACATGGCGGGGATTGGCGGCGGCGACGTCCGTCCCGAGCACATCGTTGCCATGCTGGCCGATCTCATGCCCCGCAAAACCGCGGGCGCGCCCGCCGTGATGGAGGCCGTGTGATGAACGAACCGGTCCTTGACGGCATGGCCCTCACGGCGCTCGATCGTTGCGAGCCGATTTTCCGCAAAGGCAACACCAACTGCGGTGGCTGCGGCATGTCGCTCACGTTGCAGGCGTTGCGGCGCGCGGTGGGCGAGCGGCCCATCCAACTCATCATCCCGGCCTGCTGCGGTGCCGTGGCGGGCGGCGCCTTTCCGCAGGCGACCTTCGGCGTGCCGACGCTGATGACGACCTTCGCCTCGGCCCCCGCGGCGGCCAGCGGCGCGGCCAGCGTGGCGGCGATGAACGGCGAGGATACGCGCGTGATCTGCTTCGCGGGCGACGGCGGCACCTTCGACATCGGCTTCGCCAGCCTGTCGGCGGCGGCCGAGCGCAACGAAGACATCCTCTTCATCTGCTACGACAACGAAATTTACGGCAACACCGGCGGCCAGCGCTCGTCGGCCACCCCGCAAGGCGCCATCACCACCAACACGCCCGACGGCAAGCTCGAACCGAAGAAGGACATCCTGGCGGTGATGGCGGCGCACCGCATTCCTTATGCCGCCACGGTCTCGCTGGCGCATGCCGAGGATACGCACCGCAAGCTGGGCACCGCGCTCGATGCCAAGGGCTTCCGCTTCCTGCATGTGCTGTCGCCGTGCCCGACGGGCTGGAAGTCCGAGCCCGCGCTGGGTCTCGAGCTGGTGCGGCTGGCCGTGCGCTCGGGAATGTTCCCGATCTACGAGATCTTCGACGGCAAGCGCTATGTGGTGAATATCGAGCCGGATTTCTCCGACGAAGCGCTGGGCATGTATCTGTCGCTGCAGCGCCGGTTCCAGAAATCGGGGCTCTCCGCCGCCGATCTGCGCCCCGCCATCGACCGCTATTGGCAGAATTTGCGCGCGCTTTCGGGCCGTATCGTTCCGGCGCGCCGCGACGGATGAGTGGTGAATATATGGTCGCGGCGCCGTCCACCTCCTCGTTGTCATGGCCCGCAACTGCGGGCCATCCAGGTGACGCGGACGCAACGATGGCGATGAGGCGCCGCGGGAAATTCGACGATCGGAACAGACTTCAACTGGGCGGCCCGCAGTCGCGGGCCGTGACAATCGAGATGCAAGAGGACCGCCCATGAGACGCTATGTCGGCGAACGCATCAAGGCGCTGCGCGAGGCGCAAGACATGAGTCTGGAGCAGGTTTCCAAGCTCACCGGCATCGATGCCGAGCGTCTCAGCGCCTACGAGGAGGGCACCGCGGTTCCCGCCATCGGCGCGGTGATCCAGCTCAGCCGCGTCTTGGGCTCGAAGATGGAAGGCCTCTTGCACGGCGGCGCGATGATCTCCGAACGCCTCACCATCTGTCGCTCCGGCGAATCCCTCGGCGGCGACCAGGGCGATACCGAGCAGAGCTACGCCTACGCCACGCTGACGCGCCCCGGCACGGCGGGCCACAAGATGGAGCCGTTCCTCCTCACCTTCGATCCCAAGGTGCCCCAGGCCCCCGCCATCACGCATGACGGGCAGGAGTTCGTCTTCGTCCTCGACGGTGCGGTGGAGCTGCTCTACGAGGGCCGCCGCTACCGGCTCGGCCAAGGCGACAGCGCCTATCTGGATTCCTCGCTGCCCCACACCTTCCACGGCCTCGGCGACAGGCCCGCCAAGATGATCGCTGTGGTGGGTTCGTAGCCCGGACGCGGCCGGCCCATCACACCGCATGGTTCCAGGTTTCCGGGGGCGCTAGGCTCGTGGCAGGGGGGCTTTCCATGAAGACCGCATTTTTCGCAATCGTTGCCGCCTGCGCGCTCGGCGCGGCGGCACTGGCCCAACCTGCACCCGGCCGTCCCAACGTCTGCTCTGGTCCAGCCGCCGAGCCGGGACACGGAGGCTGGGTGCTGCTGGGTTTCACGATCGGGACCGACGGGACCGTCAAGGCCCCCGAGGTTCTCGATTCGAGCGGTTTTGCCGATCTCGATTGGCAGGCGCTCGAATGCGCGCGCAACTTCCATTACCGGCCCGCCACGCTGAACGGGAAGCCCGTCGAGTCGCCGTGGCGAGTGGAACTCAGGATGGGCGATCCCACGGTGGTGTCCGAAGAGCGGCGCGCGGTAGGGGACGTTGCGCGCGACGTCCGCACCTGCGTGTTGGCAGCATACGTCGTCCGCAAGGAGCCGGGCGACATGGAATGGACCGACCTGAAATTGACCTTCCGCTCAGGGCACGTGGAAGTGACGGTTCCGTTCTCCACCGGAAGCGAGGCGCTGACGCGCAAGGTCGTGGAATGCGCGCATACTTCGCCCGCGCTTGCGAGCGCTGCGACCGTCATTCACTACGGAAGCAAGATAATGTCCATGAACTGGACCAACATCTCAAGGTTCGCAACCAAGCCTTAGCGGCGTGAGAGGCGCTACTTCTACGCTCCGTGTGCGATGCCGGTTTGTGCGGCGAGATGCGCGATCGTGTGCAGGCGGTGCGCCAGCATGGGCAGCGCGATGGAAATCAGGATGGCGAAGGCGCGCAACCAAAAGGTGAGAACGGCCGCGCTGATCGTCGGGACGATTAGGGAATTGGCTCAGAACCAGCCCGCATGATCGCGGCGGCGGGTTCGTAAACGGCGTGCGTTGCGCCGGCGCGAGGCGCGGTTTCAGCCTGAAAAGTGCCGGTAGGCGCGGGCCAGGGTCGCAAATTCCGCGACCGTAAGCCGCTCGGGCCGCTCGGTGGGCGCGATGCCGGCTTCGGCGATGATCGCATCGCTGTCCGCCGCCAGCGTCTTGAGGCTCTGACGCAGCATCTTGCGGCGCTGCCCGAACGCGGCAGCCGTCACGGCTTCGAGATCGCCGAGTTCCGCGGCGGCGACGGGCTCTCCGAGCGGATCGATCCGTACCACCGACGAAACGATCTTGGGCGGCGGCACGAACGCGCTGCGCGAGACGTCGAACATGATCTTGGCGCGCGCCCGCCACTGCACCAGAACCGAAAGACGGCCGTAATGCTCGCTGCCGGGCGCGGCGACGATGCGTTCGGCGACTTCGCGCTGGAACATCAGCGTCAGGCTTTGCCAGAACGGCGGCCAGGTCTCGGACGTGAGCCACTTGACCAGCAGCGCCGTACCGATGTTGTAGGGGAGATTGGCGGCAATCCGCACGGGCTCGGCAATGCCGATCTCCTCGAGCCGCGCCGCCTCGTCGAGCTTGAGCGCGTCGCCGCAAACCACATCGAGCCGCCCGGGATGGGCCGCGGCGATATCCGCCAGCGCCGCCAGGCAGCGCTCGTCGCGCTCCACGGCAACGACGCGTTCGGCGCCTTCGGCCAGCAATGCGCGCGTCAGGCCGCCCGGTCCCGGTCCCACTTCGTAGACGACGGCTCCGGCCGCATCGGCCGTCCGCGCGATGCGCCGCGTCAGATTGAGATCGAGAAGGAAGTTCTGCCCCAGCGATTTCTTTGCCATGAGCCCGTGCGCGGCGATGACCTCGCGCAGCGGCGGCAGGCTATCTGGCACGGGCGTCGGCCATCTTCGCCGCCAGCTTCACCGCCGCGATCATGCTGCGCGGATCGGCGATGCCGCGGCCTGCGATCTCGAACGCGGTACCGTGGTCCGGCGAGGTGCGCACGATGGGAATGCCCAGCGTGACGTTGACCCCCTCCCAGAACGACAGCGTTTTGATCGGGATGAGCGCCTGGTCGTGGTACATGCACAGGGCGGCATCGTAGCGCGCACGGGCTTCCTCGTGAAACATGGTATCGGACGGAAGCGGACCTTCCACCGCATGTCCGCGCCGTTTCAGCTCGGCGATGGCCGGACGGATGACGTCGTTTTCCTCGTGGCCCAACTCGCCGCCTTCGCCGGCGTGAGGATTAAGGCCGGCCACGGCCAGGCGCGGGGCGGCAATGCCGAAATCGCGCCTCAGCGCCGCGAAGACAACCTCCGCCGTATCGATGATCGCGTGCAGCGTAATCAGGCGCGGTACGACCGCCAGCGGCACATGCACGGTCAGCGGCACCACGCGGATCGCCTCGCTCGCCAGCATCATCACGGCATGCGGCGTGCTCGTCAGATGGGCGAGGTAGTCGGTATGCCCGGGAAAGCGAAAGCCGGTCTGCATCAGCACGGCCTTGTTGATCGGCGCGGTGACGAGACCGCCGGCTTCTCCGCCGATCGCCTTGTCGACGGCGAGCGCAATCGCTTCGATGGTGGCAGCCGCGTTCGCTCCATCGGGCTTGGCCGGGACGCGTTTGGCGACGGCCTTGGTCGCCAGCACCGAACTTTCGGGCACCTTGCCGCAACTCGCGAACACCTCGGGCGTGCCGACGAGAAGGAGTTCTCGATTCCCCACCCGGCCGCCGAGCGCATTGAACGCCGCGACGGCAACTTCCGGCCCGATTCCGGCCGGTTCCCCCATGGTGATGAGGATCGGCTCAGCGGGTTTCGATGTCGGCATTACGCTTCAGGTCGCGGTTGTACCTGCGGGCGAGCGCACTGATCTGTTCGGAGAAAAGCTGCTGTTCGATTTGATCGCGCGTCGGCACCGGCCAGGGGACCTGTTTCTCCGCCCGCTTTTCGCAGCGAATGAAGATCTCGATGCCGGCATCGGATTTGAACGGATCGGTTACGCCGCCCACTTCCGTTTTGGCCAGGGCCGCGCGCGTCTGCTCGTTCAGGTCGGCGAGATTGACGTTGCCAAGGGGAAAGTACAGCGCGCCCGGCATTTTTTCGGGGATCTTCGAGGCCGCATCGCAACTCGTCAGGACGGCTTTGAGCTGCCCGGCGACTTGGATGACCTTATCGAGATAATCCTGCGGCGTTTTGGGCGGCAGACGCAGGAGAATGCGTCCGAGCGGAAGCGAACTCGGCAACGTCGCGGCCGTCGGCGTCACGTCCACGATCTTGGTGCCGGCAGGCTCGTAGCGCTGGCGCAGGAGAACGATGTAGTAGCCGCCGATCGACCGGATGGGCGGCGACATTTCGCCCGTCTTCATCGAAAGCAGCGCCTTGTTCAGCTCGGGCGCCAACTGGCCGTCGTAGACCGTCCCGATATCGCCGCCTTCGGCCGCCGAGGGACTCTGGCTGAACTGCCGTGCCACGGCGGCGAACTCGGCGCCGGCCCGAAGCTGTGTCGCCAGATTGTCGGCGTCCTTGTGTACCTTGTCGTCCAGATCCGGATTGTCCACGGGCAGGAAGATTTCCGACACCGTGAAGTGCGTCTTGTTGGCGCCTTCCGTAATGCGGGTCATCTCGGCATCCACCGCCTCGGGCGCGATGTTCACGCGTCCGGCGTAATGGTCCTGCACGGCCTTCTGCCAGAGGATCTGGGCCGTGATCTGCGCCCGGAAGGTCGAAATCTTTACGCCGCCGCGCTCCAGAACGGTCTTGAGCTGGTCCATGGTCATGTGGTTGTCGTCCAGGATTCCCTGGATGTATTTGTCCACTTCCCCTGACGACACGGTGATGTCGTTCTTTTGCGCTTCCTGGCGCTGAAGCAATTCGGTCTCGAGCTGCTCGAGAACCTGATCGTGAACCTTCTTCTCCATTTCCGGGGTGCGCGGAATGTTGGACGTGCTCATCACCAGCGCCATGCGCTGATTGAGTTCGTAGCTCGTGATCGGCCGATCGTTGACCAGCGCCACGATCGCGTTCTGGGTATGAGGCCGGACCGCCTTTGGCGGCGCGGCCGGCGTTTGTGCATTGGCGGCGGGACCGGACGCGGCCCCGGGCGTGACCAGTGCATCGCGCTGTACGCGCGCGGCCGCCTGGCAGGGCAGCAACGCCAGGAGCGCCAATCCCGTCAGCAGACCGGCAAAGACCGTGTTTCTAGCCACCATGAACAGACGCAATTTCCCGAGCAAAGTTGCCGCAACCGCGGGCGGAGAATAAGCAATTCCGCACATCGATCAAGGACGGCCGTAGGAGAAGACGTCCTCCGGGAAAAGGCTGAAGGGCTGGATCGCCTGTTCCGTGGTCTTCAGCTTGAGCCGCAGGATGTAGGACGTGGACGGCGGAAGGTCGCGGTCGGTGGTGTATTTCCGGTGGTAGCCCACGGAAATGCCGAAACAGTCGTCCTCGTAACCAAGGCCGAATTCGTTATCGAGGGTCTGCGCCGCCTTCAGGTCGCGGCGGATGGCCGCAAACGCCTGCCAGTTGCTGTAGAAGTTAATGTCCATCTGCGCATTCACTTCCTCGCGTGCGGGAAGGCCCAGGGTCGGCGAAAGCTGGATATAGCTGATCCGGGTGCTGGAACGGCCGTACGTGCCGGTCAGATAGACTTCGTTCCGCCGAATATTACCGGTTTGTTCATCAACGTCGAGCCGGTTGGTCAGGTCGATGTAAGGTGGGAATTTAATGCTGAAACGGCCCACCAGATCCGATTTCGTACCCTCCAAACCCGTACCCTGCGCGAACGCGGGGTCCGGTTTGAGGCGGAACGTCTGACCGACCAGGCCCTCCACGTATCCCGATTCAAACCTCGATTCCGCTCGCATTCCTACATTGGCGCGCGGGCCGCTTTCGGCCAGATCGTAGCCGGGCACCTGATCGAAGGTGAAGACGTTGTTGTCTTCAATTTCGAGGTTCAGGCTGTCCTCGTTCGGTATCGAGCTCGGGTTGCCGCCGTAAGGTTGTGCGACCAACTGCACAATCGGCTCCAGGACGACCGACTTTCCGCTGTTGCTGGTGGCGATGAACGGCCAGCGCCAATCCAGCGCGGCATAAGGAAGCCCCCGGCCGACATAATGTCCGTTCGTGGGCAGCGTCGGCACATCGGTGTGGTAGAGGTCCCCGCGCCCGTCGAGCTGGAACGTCCACAATTGCCCGTTGCCCGTCACCATGGGCACGCGCCAACTGGCTTCGGCGGTCATGCGCTGGTCGTTGGCGCCCACGTCGCGCGACAAGGCGACGCCGTTGACGTCCAAACGAAAGCGGCCGCCCGCCCATTTGTGTTCGGGTATGTACGTGTATTCGACCAACGGTAGCGCCACCGGGAAGGCTCGGTTGTCGTCCGTCGCGCGCAGGCCCTGGAAGAAATATCCCGCGACCGAGAACCGGCTGCGGCCTTGCTCGCCGGCGAAGAACATGTCCGACAGCAGCCGGTCGAGCTGAGAAATGTCGTAGCGCTTGAGGTAGGTCGCGTTCGACGTCAATTGAACGTCGTAGCCGAACTGCCACTGATCCGTCAGCATCGCCCGGCCGGAGCCGTAAAGGTGCGAATAGGTCTGGTGTTGTTCGCCGCCGGATCCGCCGTTGGGATTGTCCGCGACGCTTCCTTGAAGCCACATGCCGCCGTGATTCCAGCGCTCGCGGTACTCGCCCAGAAGTACGTCGCCTCCGCGCGTCGTGATGATCGGCTCGACGGTCAGATCGCGGCTCTTCGACATCGACCAGTAGTAGGGCAGCGTTATGAAATAGCCGTTGGAGGACGAATTGCCGATGTCCGGCATCAGGAAGCCGCTGGCGTGCCTGACCGTGGGATCGGGTTCGGACAGGTATGGCGTATAGAGCAACGGAATTCCGAACAGCGCGATGGTGGCATCCTTGAATTTGATCTTGTGCGCTTCCTGGTCGTGCACGACGCGGAACGCCCGGATCTGCCAGACGGGCGTTCTTTCGCCCGGCTTGTTGCAGATCTTGCAGGGCGTGTAGGCGACATGGCGGGCCTCGGTGTAGCGCCCTTCGCTGCGCTTGGCGCTGGCGGCGACCATGCGGCCGTGGGTTCCCAGCAAGGCGCCGAAACCGGTCAACGCTCCGTCGCGCATCCTGTCGGTCAGGACCACGTGGTCCGCGAAGGCCACATTGCCGAGCGCATCCATCAGGGTGACATGCCCGTCGGCCGTAACGACGTCGGTGTCCTGGTTGTACGAAACCCTATCCGCCAAGAGGATGCGGCCGTCGTGGTCGATCTCGACATGGCCCTGGGCCGTGACGATGTGCGTCGCGGTGTTGTCCACCATCTCGTCGGCCTGCAGCAGCATTTGCTTGTCGGTGCTTGCATCCGTGACGGCGCCCGTCCCCTTGGCGGGTGCACCGGCTCCGCTGGCCGCGGGCGCGAACGCCAGCAGCGCCGACACTGCGACGGTTGCCAGAAGCGCTTTTCTGTCCTGTGTCATCCGTCCTCCTGGTGGAAGACGAGCGTCATGCCGATCAGAATGGCCGCCGCCGCGGGCGCCGTCGCGGCCAGCCACACCGGCAGAATCGCCGACTGGCCGAGCGCGCGCGTCAGATCGGTGAAGAAGTAGACGCCGAAGCCCGACAGCGCGCTGACCAGCACGACTTTCCCAAGGCCGCCCGCGCGCGACAGGTTCAAGGAAAAACTCGCCCCCATGAACACCATCGCGGCCAGCAGCACCGGCAGCGCGAGCAGCGAGTACATGTAAAGCCGGTAGCGTATCGCCGAGAACCCGGCGCTCTCCGCAGCGCGGATGAAATGCGGCAAGGCCCAGAACGACAGCGTATCGGGCGGCGCGAAGCTCTCCTGGATTTGGGAGGGGGTCAGAGTCGTCTTGGTCTCGTAGCGGTCGTGGTGGCGCGCAACCCCGTCCGCCGAACTGACCCAGGCGTCTTTCATAACCCAGGCTCCTTGGTCGAGCTGGGCGCTGCGGGCGTCGATGCGGCCCACCACGTGGTCATGCGGGCCGTAAAGGAACACGATCACATCGTCGAGGTGAACGCCCTGGTCGGCGACCGTCAGCGCGTGGATGACCGATTGCTCGTTTTCGTCGCCCTGCCGCAGCCACAGCCCGTTGGAGGAAACCGAAAGCTGCGATTCCTGGCCTTTGATATACTTGGCTTCGAGCGCCGAAAACTGGTTCAGCATGCGGGAGGAAACGGGCGTCACCGCCAAAACGACGAATATGCCGATGGCGATTGCCACCGCCAGCGGCGGCATCAGGAAATCCCATGCCGACACGCCGGCCGCCCGCGTCGCCACCAGCTCCTGACTGCGCGACAGCCGCACAAAGCAGAACACGCCGCCCAAGAGCACTGCGAAGGGAAGCATCTTCTCGCCGAGGTCGGGCAACTGCAGCAGCGCCATGCCCACGAGGACGCCGGTCGAAACGCCGTGTCCCGCCGTGCGGTCGATCAGGTTGACGACATCGATCGAGAACGCCAGCAGCAGGAAGGCGCCGTAGACCATCCCGATGCCAAGCAGGAACTGGCGCGCCAGATAACGGTAGAGAGTCCACGACCAGCTCATACGGCCGCCTCCGCCGGGAGGTTGGACGCAGGCTTGGGATTGCCCGCCGACAGGATCAGGATCGCCGCCACGACGCCGGTCAGCGGAATGAGGTAGAACAGGATGCACAAGACCGGGTTGCCGATCGCCATGCCCTGCACGCCATAGCCGGCGATGCGCAGGCCCGTCGCGGCGAAGCAGGCGATGGTCATCCGCAGAAGGTGGGCGCCGCGCCCCCTGCGCCCGCGGATCACCGCGGCCAGCGCGATCAAGGCGAAGGCGATGCAATAGAGCGGCTGCGCAATCCGGTTGTTCGCCTCGGCGAAATACGCGTTCTTGACGCGTTGCTTCAGGTTCGGATCGGGGTTCAGGAGCTCGCCGAGATAGCGCTCGTTGGTGGCGCGCTCCGACGGCTGCGCCGGGCCGGAAAACTGGTCGAGGTCGAGCACGTCGCGTTTGAACTTGAGCATCTGCAGCCGCGCGCCGTGCTTGGCGCTCTGCTCGATGGTGCCGTCGACCATGATGAGTCGCGCGCCGGCCGGGGTCTGCACGATCTGCCCGCTCTCCGCGAGATAGGTTATGGGCGCCTTGGGATTGCGGTTGTCGTGCACAAGGGCGCCGTGGATGCCGCCGTCGGAGTCGATGGCGCGGATGAAGACCGTCAGTCCCTTCGTCGGCGTGTTGAACGTGCCCTCGTTGAGGAGCGCGGCTCCGATATTGGCGCGGATGTCCACCACCTTCTCGTTCATCGCGCGCTGGCCCGCCGGCATCAGGTAGAGCCCGCACAGATAGGTCAGCGCCATGACGAGTGCGGCAGCCACCAGCGTCGGCACGGCAAGCTGGGCGCGGCTGAACCCCGCCGACGCCATCACGATAAGCTCGCTGTCGGTATTCAGCCGGGACAGCGCATAGAGCGTGCCGAAGAAGTACGCCAGCGGCAGGATGATGACCAAAAGGCTGGGCAGGATCATCAGGGTCAGATAGACGAACGTTCCCGCCGACTGGCCCCGGTTGATGATGAGGTCGAGAAAATGCAGCGACTGGGTTAGCCAGATCACGCAGGTCATCAGGAAGGCGAACAGCGCGACCGGCCCCAACAACTGTTTCAGGACATAGAACGACAGCCGCGACATGAGTCTTCCCAGAGCGCCCGCCCGCTTGCCCTCGGGCCGATTCGACCTAAACTAGCACTCCCCTCTTTAGCATTCCCATGCCGTCGCTGGGCAACCCGGCTTGTTAATTGGAGAAAACCGATGCAATTCAATTTTGCCGCAGTGCGGGCTGTCGATTCCGGCGCCTGGGTGGTGGGCGCCGCAGACGGGACCGGCCTGCTGCCGGCGGCCGCCAAGGCCGACAAGGCCGCGGGCGGGGCGATCGGCCGGGCGATGGCATCCTCCAAATTTACGGGGAAAACCGGCCAGGTGCTGGAATTGCTGGCTCCTCCGGGTGTCGCCGCCTCGCGCATCATCGTGTTGGGGGTGGGCAAAGCCGAAGAATTCGACGCCCCGGCGGCGGAAACCGCTGCGGCCACGGCGGTGGGCCGTCTGAGCGGCTCGGCGGACACCCGGATCACGTTCGAACTCGACACCCCGAAGGGCGCGAAGGTCAAAGGGGCCGCGCTTGCGGCGCATCTCGCATTGGGCGCGAAGCTGAAGACCTATGCCTTCAACCAGTACCGCACCAAGGACCTCGACGAACTCGAGTCCAAGCTCGCCGACATTACGATTTTGACAGGCGAGGTCGCCGCGGCGCGGCGGACCTGGGGGCGGATGGAGACCGTCGCCGACGGCGTCTTCCTGGCGCGCGATCTGGTGAACGAGCCGCCGAACGTACTTTCGCCGCAGGAATTCGCCCGCCGCGCCAAGGCGCTGTCGAAAACCGGCTTGAAAGTGGACGTGCTGGGCGAGGCCGCAATGAAAAAGCTCGGCATGGGCGCTCTCTTGGGCGTCGGCCAGGGCAGCGAGCGCGAAAGCCAGCTCGTGGTGCTGAGGTGGAACGGCTCGCGCCGGAAAACCGCGCCGCCGGTCGCCTTCGTGGGCAAGGGCGTGTGCTTCGATTCCGGCGGGCTGTCGCTCAAGCCCGGCAACAGCATGATGGGCATGAAAGGCGACATGGGCGGCGCCGCCGCCGTGGTCGGCACCATGCGCACGCTGGCCGCGCGCAAGGCCAAGGTCAACGCGGTCGGCGTCATCGGTTTGGTGGAAAATATGCCCGACGGCGCGGCCCAGCGCCCGGACGACGTGGTGAAATCGATGTCGGGGCAGACCGTCGAGGTCTTGAACACCGACGCCGAAGGCCGCCTCGTGCTGGCGGACGCGCTGTGGTACGCGCAGACGAAGTTCCAGCCGAAGCTGGTGATCGATCTGGCCACGCTGACCGGCGCGATCATGGTCGCCCTCGGCGCGGAGCATGCGGGCCTGTTCTCGAACGACGACAAGCTGTCTGCGGCCCTGACCGATGCCGGCAAGGCGGTGGACGAGCCCGTCTGGCGCATGCCGCTCGGCAAGGCCTACGACAAGCTGATCAAGTCGAAGATCGCCGATATGAAGAACATCGGCGGGTCCTACGCGGGCTCGATCACTGCGGCGCAGTTCCTGCAGCGCTTCGTGGAGAAGAATACGCCGTGGGCGCATCTCGATATCGCCGGCGTCGCCTGGCAGGACGGCGAGCGCAAGCCCTTGATCCCGAGCTGGTCGACCGGCTGGGGCGTGCGCCTGTTGGACCGGCTGGTCGCCGACAATTACGAGGATTGATGGCATGAGGTTGGCTTGGGCGCTTCTATTCCTTCTATGTGGTAGCAGCGCCTTTGCCGCGCCGGTTGGCGCGCTCGATCCGCAAGATGGGACGATGTTCTCCGCCAAACATGCGTTCGAGTTGCTCGGTCAATGTAGCCACGCCGCGCCGGCAGGCGTTCAAGGAGCCTGGGATCCACCGCTCGAACAGATTTCCGAACTTGAGCGTCTCCTGCCGCAGGCCTTGGCCGACCATGTCGCCACACGCCCTGTCACGTGGCAGGACGATTTGGTTACGGCTTATGCCGACAAGAACTTCGTTGGCTATGATCGGCAATATGGTGGATTCCTGATTCGCGGACGTCGGTTGATCTACGTGAATGCATTTCCACACGAGATCATCGACTTCGATGGTTCGGACGCAATGAACTTCTGGCGTAAAGGTCCGGACTGGCGTCATCACATCATGACGGTCTGTGACAGCGGCCAGTTGTGGTTTGGCGTGCTCTACGATCCGGCAAATGCCAAATTCGAGGATTTCGAGTTTGGGGGGCATTTCTGAGTGACCGAGACCCTTTTCTATCACCTCGAACGGCGCGGGATCGACGAATCCCTACCGCCGCTGATCGAGAAGACGCTGGAGCGCGGCTGGCGGGCGCTCCTGCGCGTGGATTCCGCCGAACGCGCCGACGCGCTCGACACGCGGCTGTGGACCTTCAACGACGGCTTCCTGCCCCATGCCCAACAGGGCGACGGCGATGCCGCGCGCCAGCCGGTGCTGATTACGATGGAGGGAGGCAACCCCAACAAGGCCGATGTCTTGTTCCTTGTGGGCGGCGCGCCCGCGCCCGACTGGAACGGCGCCGAAACCAGGGCGTTTACACGCGTGGTCCTGATGTTCGACGGCCGCGACCCCGGTGCCGTGGACGGTGCGCGGGCGGCGTGGAAAGCCGCCAAGGCGGCGGGCCACGACGTTACATATTGGAAAGAAAGCCCCACCGGAAAGTGGGAGAAGCAGGGTTGATTTGCCGCCATGGCCGCCCTTATCTGGCTTGAAGGGCCCGCCATGTTCTACGGATTCGGATTAGGCAGTCTTCTGATCTCGCTGGCTTTTGCGTATCACGTGATACGCACGGGCCGGCCTTGGTATTGGATTCTGGCGATCGGGTTTCTCGGGCCGATCGGCTGGGCGGCCTACGTCATCTTCGCGATCATCCCCGACATGTTCGGGAGCGCCTCCGCCCGCCGCTTTGCCGACAACGTGTCGAGCATGGCCGATCCCGGCCGCGACTATCGCGAGAAGTTGCGCGAGGTCGAACGGGTGGGTTCCGCCGATTCCAAACGCGCCTTCGCCGAGGAGTGCATCAAGCGCGGCCGCTTCCAGGATGCGGTCGATATGTATCAGGCGGCGATGAGCGGCCCTTTGGGCGGGAACGATCCCGTGCTGCTGCGCGGCATGGGGCGCGCCAAGCTTCTGGCGGGCGACGGCGCCGGAGCGGTCGCCGCGTTCGAGACGCTGAAAGAACTCGACAAGTCGGCCATCGATGCCGATACGGAATTGGATTACGCCCGCGCGCTCGATCTCGTGGGGCGGACCGAGGATGCAATCCGCCAGTTCGAGCTGATCGTGCCGCGCTATCCCGGCGAAGAAGCGCGCTGCCGCTACGCCGTCCTGTTGCAGAAGATCGGCCGGACCGAGCGCGCCCAGGCGCTGTTCCGCGAGATCGTGGAGTCCGTGCGCCACGCCCCGGCCTATTACCGCAGCCGCCAACGCGAATGGTACCGCATCGCGCGGGAGCAGTTGGCGGCCGGGTGACGTTGCGCCGGTGACCGAGGCGGTATCAGGCCGGCTTGCGGCGGCGCACGGCGGCCATCACCAGCAGGGCGAAGCCGGCCAGCATCAGACTCAGCGTCGAAGGCGCCGGGACCGCGGAGGCGATCACGTCCGAGGTGGGCGCCGCATAGATATCGATCGCGTCGCTGGCGCTCTGCGCGATGGCGCCAGGCGGGTTGCCGATGCACGAGGTGCCGACACCATTGAAGCAGATCGCCTTATCGCCGTCGAACAGGGCAAACGCTCCGGTTCCGGCAAAGTCGAACAAGAGCTGCGTCGACGTCGCCGAAATGCCATCGATATAGAGCACATCCGCCGCAGTGAACGTATCGCTGAAGTGCGTGCTGCCGACATCGCCGCTGATCGTGCCGCCGAGAAAATCGCCGGATCCGAGAGCCCCGAGCGCCCCGTCCGTTTCGATGGTGTAGGTTGCGCTGCCCGGCAGGCTGCTGACCTCATCGATGCCGGAAATGCTGCCCTGATAGACGGTCGCCGAGGCCGGAGAGGCCAAGACAGCGCCGGCCAGTGCGGCGCAGAATGCGAGGATGCGTTTTGCGTTGCTCATTAAGTTTGCCCCATGAAGATATCGTGATACGCAAAATATGGAGCAAATCTCGGGCCATGATCGCCGCCATATCGATCAACGGCTTAGCGTATTGCCTGGGTGGGGAAACGTGGCGCTGGTGTCAAATTTTTTGACACGCCGATAAAGCTTACGGGGTAGCGCGCCGTCGCGGCAGGTCAGCGATTGCCGAGCGACGCCTGGCGCTGCCTCTCCGTTTGCGATTGCGCGACCGTAACGTCCGAGCCGGAGCCGCAACTCATGTCGGTGATGTCGATCGGCACGGGCTGTTCCCTGACGAGTTGGAGCAACGGTTTGGAGGGATCGTTGCCGGCACTGTAGGCGGTTTGCGCGATCAGGCAGAATTGCGGGTCGTGCAGGCTGCGCATCGAGGCGGTATTCGCCAGCCAGGTCTTGTACGCATTGTAGTCGTCGTCGCCCGTTTGCGCGCTGCGGCCGACGAAATAGCGCAGCAGCGCCCGGTCGGAATCCTGCAACTCGCTTTGATGGGACGTGACGAAGGCGTTGTAGCTCGTCACCATCCGGCAGGTCAGCGCCGCCACCATCAGGTATTGCTGCAAGGCGGCAGTACGCAGGGCCGCTTCGCCCTGGGAGGCATCACAGCTTGCACCGGCCCAGCCGGCTCCGGCCGGCAGAAGGACTGCGAGGATTGCCGAAATCACCGATCGCGCCGCACGATGCATGGTTGAGACTCCAGCCCATCGCGTTATTGTTGTGGCCGATGGCGAGCTTCCCGCAACGAACAAGGCCTTTCGCGGTGAATTTGCCGTGAACGGATTTGCTTCGCTTTTCCGGGTGTTGTCGGTTCATGTTAGAACAGTTTGCTGCGCATACGGCCCGGCGGCGTCGAAGAGCGCCGTATTGGGCCGAATATCTGCTGCGGCCCTCTTTCGGCGGAACGGCGCGCCGGCAGCACTCCGAGGATGCGGACAGTTTTAGTATAGTCCTTCATGATTCGATGGTGCGACGCACATGACTTGGCTTGAGATTGCCCTGCGGCTTGGCGCGGCCGTGCTGATCGGCGGCGCCATCGGGATCGATCGCGAGGTGCGGCACAAGTCGGCCGGGGTGCGAACCATCGGCCTTGTTGCGCTCGGCAGCGCATTGGCGACCCTGACGGTGACCGTCTCCGGGGCCGATGCGGCCGCAGCTTCGAGAGTTATCCAAGGCGTGTTGACCGGCATCGGCTTCCTCGGTGCAGGCGTCATCGTGCGGCATCGCGGGGCGGTGGAAGGCCTCACCACGGCGGCGTCCGTTTGGGCGGCGGCAATCCTGGGCGCGGCTGCGGGACTGGGCGTTTGGCCGCCGGTGGCGATCGGCGCCGGTCTCACTCTCGTTCTTCTCGTTGTGGCCGGATGGATCGAATACAGCCTGAAACACACAAGCGAGCCGCATTAGATCGACATACCTTCAAGCGGAATCGCCCCTCACCCTTCGTCCCTCGACAAGCTCGGGATGAGGGGCTCAGGGCGAGGGGTTAATCCAATCCCTCATGCTGAGCTTGTCGAAGTATGAGGGACGGCGTGCTCGCGTCAGAGCGTGCATTGCCCTAACTTCAGGGGCAGGGCGTCATCCGGTTGTTTTCGCTTGAAAGGTCAGCTCTGCGCGAGCAGGGCTGCGGCCTTCTCATAGTCTTCGTGCGCCTGCAGCCAGCGATCCTCCGCGGCAGCGAGCTTGCGCACCGCCTCGGCGCGTTTCTTCGAAACCGCGGAGCCCTTTTTGGGGTCGTGCACGAACAAGAGCGGATCGGCCAGCGCGCCGTCGAGTTTGGCGATTTCGGCGTTGAGCGCGGCGATCTGCTGTTCGGCCATCTCCACCTTGTCCTTCAGCGGCTTGAGGCGGCGGCGGCGCTCGGCGGCATCGCGGCGGGCGTCCTCCTTCGTCTGTTTCGGTTCGGCGGCGGCCTGCGCCGGGGCCGGTTCGGCCGTGAGCAAATAGCGGCGGTAGTCGTCGAGATCGCCGTCGAACGGCGTCACTCGGCCATCGGCCACCAAGAGCAGGCGATCCGCCGTTGCCTCGATCAATCGCCGGTCGTGGCTCACCAGCACCACTGCGCCGTCGAAGTCGTTCAAGGCCGCCAAGAGTTCGCTGCGCGCGTCGATGTCGAGATGATTGGTGGGCTCGTCGAGGATCAGCAGGTTCGGTTTGTCCAGCGTCGCGAGCGCCAGCATCAGGCGCGCGCGTTCACCGCCCGACAGATTGCCCACCCTGGTCTGCGCCTTGTCGGCGGAAAATCCGAAGCCGCCAAGCTGGGTGCGCAGTTGCTGCATCGTCAATTTCGGGCGCAGCAGGCCCAGCGTGTCGATCGGGGTGATGTGCCCGTTCAGTTCTTCAAGCTGATGCTGCGCGAAATAGCCGGGCACCAGTTTCTTGGCGCTGACCATGCTGCCGCCCATCAGCTCGAGTTTGCCGGCGAGCAGCTTGGCGAGCGTCGATTTGCCGTTGCCGTTCTTGCCCAACAGCGCAAAACGGTCGTCCGGATCGAAGCGCAGCGAAATGTACGACAGCACGGGTTTTCCCGGCACGTAGCCCACCGCGGCGTTTTCCAATGTGATCAGCGGCGGGCTTGCCGGCGTCGCCTCGGGCAGGCGGATCGGTGCCGTGTGCTCGTCGAGCGGTATGTCGATGGTCCCGAGCCGCTCCAGCATCTTGATGCGGCTCTGCGCCTGGCTGGCCTTCGACGCCTTGTAGCGGAAGCGGTCCACGAACGCCTGCAGGTGCTTGCGCTGGGCTTCCACCTTTCTGGCCGTGGCCGTATCGAGCGCGCGTTTCATCGCCCGGGTTTCGACGAACTTGTCGTAACCGCCGGTGTAGAGCGTCAGCTTGCCGTGCTCGAGATGCAGGATGAACTCGGCCGCGGTGTTGAGGAGGTCGCGGTCGTGACTGACGATCAAGACCGTGCCGCGATAGCGCCGCAGATAATCTTCCAGCCACAGCACGCCTTCGAGGTCGAGGTAGTTGGTCGGCTCGTCCAGCAACAGAAGGTCCGGCGCGGAAAACAGCACCGAGGCCAGCGCCACGCGCATCCGCCAGCCGCCGGAAAATTCCGAGCAGGGGCGCAGTTGGTCTTCGGGCGGAAAGCCGAGTCCCGCCAGAATCTCGGCGGCGCGCGCCGGGGCGGAATAGGAATCGATGGTGTGCAGCCGCGCATGGATCTCGGCGATGGCGTGCGGGTCCTTTTCGTGCTCCGCGCGGACGAGCAGGGCGGTGCGTTCCTTGTCGGCGGAGAGCACCGTTTCGATCAGGCTTTCGGACCCCGCGGGAGCCTCCTGCGCCAGGGCGCCGATGCGCCAGTCCCTGGGCATGCCGATTTCGCCGGAGTCGGCGGCAAATTGGCCCAGGATTACCTTCAGAAGCGTCGATTTGCCCGCGCCGTTACGCCCCACAAGCCCCACGCGCCGGTCGGCCGGCAGCGCGGCACTGGCGCCGTTCAAAAGAACGCGTCCGGCGATGCGGACGGTAAGGTTGTCGATCACGAGCATGGCGGACCTTAGAACTTGTCATGGCCGGGCAGTGACCCCGCACGTGATGCGGTGGAAGCGCGACCCGGCCATCTTCTTAAGTCTGGCATGGATGGCCGGGTCAAGCCCGGCCATGACGAAATGGGTTGGCGGGATAGTGTCGGTGTGCTTAATACGCGCCGCTTTCCGACAGGAGTGGGACATGGCCATCGAACGCACGCTTTCCATCATCAAACCCGACGCGACCCGCCGGAATCTCACGGGCGAAATCGTCGCGCGGTTCGAGAAGGCGGGGCTTCGGGTTGTGGCCCAGCGCCGCATCCGCCTGTCGGAGGCGCAGGCCAAGGCCTTCTACGCCGTCCACAAGGACAAGCCCTTCTACGGCAGCCTGGTCGCCTTCATGACGTCGGGACCGGTGGTTGTGCAGGTGCTGGAGGGCGAGAGCGCCATCGCCAAGAACCGCGAGGTGATGGGCGCGACGAACCCTGCCAAGGCCGCGCCCGGCACCATCCGCAAGGATTTCGCCGAGTCGATGGAAGCCAATTCCGTCCACGGCTCGGATGCCCCGGAAACCGCCGCGGTCGAGATCGCGTTCTTCTTCAGCGGTCTCGATATTGTGGAATAATGCCGCCCGCGGCGTCCGCGGGGAATCGGCATGAAGGGTAAAACCGTCGTCATCACCGGAGCGACCTCCGGTATCGGCGAAGTCGCGGCCGTAACGCTGGCAGGGCGCGGCGCGCGGATCGTGATGATCGCCCGTGACCGGACGCGTGCGGAGCCCGTGCTGGCGCGGCTGTCGCAGGTAAATCCGCAGGTACAGCACGCCGTGCATTACGCCGATCTGTCGCGCCTTTCCGAGATGAAGCGGGTGGCCGCCGAGATTGCGGCGAGCGAGCCCAGGATCGACGTGCTGGTCAACAACGCGGGAGCGATGTTCTCCAGGCGCAGGGAGACCGCCGACGGCCTGGAACTGACCTTCGCGCTCAATCACATGGCCTACTTCGTGGTGACGCAAGGGCTGCTCGAGCGGCTCAAGGCCACGCCCGGCGCGCGGATCATCTCGACCGCATCGGACGCGCACAAGGCCGCCAGCCTCGACTTCGACGACCTCCAATGGACGCGGCGCCGCTTCGCGGGATTTCGCGTCTACGGCACCTCCAAGCTCTGCAATATCCTGTTCACGCGCGCCCTGACGCAGCGTTTGGCGGGCACGGGCGTGACCGCGAACTGCCAGCATCCGGGTTTCGTCGCCACCCGCTTCGGGGACAGCAGCGACGGCCTGCTCCGCCAGTTCTTCGGTCTGGCGAAGAAGATCGCGGCGATCTCGCCGGAAGCGGGCGCCAAAACGATCGTCCATCTGGCCTCGTCGGACGAAGTGGCCGGCAAAAGCGGCGGCTACTACACCAAGTGCCGCCTCGAAAACCCCACCAAGGCCGCGCAGGACGATGCCGCAGCCGAGCGGCTTTGGGCCGCGTCCGAGAAGATCGCAAATGGATAAGGGCCGCCGCAAGGAACTCGTGCGGGAGTTCAAGGAACAAAAGGCGCGGCCCGGCATCTTCGCGGTGCGCTGCGCGGCGAGCGGCCAGGTGTGGGTCGGCAAGGTGGCGAACCTGGAGAAGAAGCAGAGCGGACTCTGGTTCCAGCTTCAGACGGGCGGCTTCCCCAACAAGGAGATGCAGGCCGCGTGGAACGCGCATGGCGAGGCGGCGTTCGCGTTCGAAATCCTCGAAGAGATCGACGACCAGAACGCGCTGATGGTCCCCGTCCTGCTCAAGGAGCGCGAAGCGCACTGGCGCAAAGAGCTGAACGCGGGCCCGCTGGTTTAATCCAGCATCATGTGGAACGAGATCGGCACCCAGCGCCCGCGCCGTATGGTGCGGACGATGAAATACAGTCCGATCGCCATGCAGACCACGAGCGTCACCGCGGAGGCTTCGGGGCCGAACTCGCCGCCCGTCAACAGCGGCGGCCCCGAAAGCGGCAGATCGAGGATGCCCTTGCCGCCCGGGCTTCCGGAGACCGCCGCGCCGAACACGCCGCCTTCGGTGAAATTCCAGCCGATGTGAATGCCGATGGGCAACCACAGATTCCGGCTGACGGCATAGGCGGCGCCGAGAAGCACGCCGGCCTCGAGCGCGATCGCGACCGCGGCGAACAGCGTCGCATGCGGGTTGATCAGATGCAGCCCGCCGAACAGCGCGCCCGACAGGATCAGCGCCACCGCGGAACCGAAACTGTCTTCCAGAATGCGATAGACGCCGCCGCGGAACACGAGCTCTTCGCCTATGCCGGAGGTAATCGCCATTGCGGCGAAGGTCGCGACATGCGAGGTGCCGGCGACGCCGTGCCACGTCGCGACGCCAAGCCCCAACAGCACGGCGTACACCACGCAGAACATCAGAAATGCGAGCAGGGCACCGCCGATCAAAAGCGGCGTTCCGCGCAGCGGCGCCAATTCCGTGGCCCAGCGCCGTTCCAGCCAGCGCACCAAGACGATGTAAAGACCGATGCACGCCAAACTCGCCGCGACCGCGCTGGACAGACCGGCGATATCGGCCAGAGGCTTGGGGACGTGGTGCACGAGGTACATGATGCCGGCGCCCCCGCCCGCATACACGACCGTCAGGAGGAAAAAGAAAATAACCAGCCGGACAAGTGCGACGCGGGCGAAAACGCGCGGTTGTTTCTGCTCGGACATGGTTCCCCCCAGGAGCGGCGTCACGAAGGCGACGTAAATACGGCATGGCCGTTTTCAAGGCGGACCCGGCCTTCGGCGAGAAGCCGCAACGCCGCAGGGTAGAGCTTGTGTTCCTCCGCCAGGATGCGCGCGGCCAGGGTTTCGGGTGTGTCGGCGATTTCGACCGGCACGGCCGCCTGGGCGACGATGGGGCCGGCGTCGAGCTCCGGCACCACGAAATGCACCGTGCAGCCCGACACGCGCACGCCCGCATGCAGCGCCTGCTCGTGGACGTGAACGCCCTTGAACAGCGGCAGCAGCGAGGGATGGATGTTGAGGAGGCGGCCTTCCCAGCGGCGCGCAAACCAGTCCGACAGGATGCGCATGAACCCGGCCAGGCAGACGATATCGATGTCCGCGTTCGCCAATGCCTGGTCCACGGCGCGGTCGAAGTCCTCGCGGGTTTCGTAGGCCTTGTGTGGAATGACGATGGTGGGAATGTCGGCGGAAGCGGCGTAGGCGAGGCCTTGGGCGTTGCCGACGTTGGAGATGACGAGCTCGATTTCGGCGGGGAAGGCGGGATTGGCGGCGGCGGCGATCAGCGAGCGCATGTTGCTGCCGCGACCGGAGATCAGGATGCCGACGCGCTTCTTCATAGCCTCAGCTTTCCTTTGTAGCGCACCTTCGCTTCGCCTTCGCCCGGCACCAGCGCGCCGATGCGCTTGGCCTTTTCGCCGTTGTTCTGGAAGGCGTCGATCACCGCGCCCGCGTGCTTCTCGTCGGCCACGGCGATCAGGCCGATGCCGCAGTTGAAGGTGCGCAGCATTTCTTCCGCCGCGATGGACGCCGATTTCGCCAGCCAGCCGAACACGCCCGGCGGCGTCCAGGCGTCCAGGTCGATCTCCGCATCGAGACCTTGGGGCAGGGCGCGCGGGGTGTTCTCGGTGATGCCGCCGCCGGTGATGTGTGCCAGGCCCTTGACGCCGCCCGCGCGGATCGCGGCCAAGGCGCTTTTCACATAGAGCCGCGTCGGCACCATCAGCGCTTCACCCAGCGTCATCGGTTGCGCGAAGGATGCGAAGGAATCGTACGATGCACCGAGCTGCTCGACGACGCGGCGCACCAGCGAATAGCCGTTGGAATGCACGCCCGACGAAGCGATACCGATCACCACGTCGCCGGCCCGCATCGCGCCCGTTTTGGGCAGGATGTGCCCGCGCTCGACTGCGCCGACCGAAAATCCCGCCAGGTCGAAATCGCCCCGCGCATAGAGGCCCGGCATCTCCGCCGTCTCGCCGCCGATCAGGGCGCAGCCCGATGCCTTGCAGGCGTGCGCAATGCCTTCCACCACCACCGCGGCCGCGTTCACGTCCAGCTTGCCGGTGGCGTAGTAGTCGAGGAAGAAGAGAGGCTCCGCGCCCTGCACCACGATGTCGTTGACGCACATCGCCACGAGATCCTGGCCGATGCCGGTATAAAGGCCCGTGTCGATCGCGATCTTGAGCTTGGTTCCCACTCCGTCGGTGGAAGCCACCAGCACGGGATCGCTGAAGCCGGCCGCCTTCAGATCGAACAGCCCGCCGAAGCCGCCCAGGTCGGCGTCCGCCCCCGGCCGGCGCGTGGCCTTGGCGGCCGGGGCGATGCGCTCGACCAGCGCCTCGCCGGCGTCGATGTCCACGCCCGCGTCCTTGTAGGTGAGGGGATCAGGCGGCATGGGGCGTCCTCTTTCAGGCGGCGACTCGTTTAGGCGGCGCCCGACAAGGGTGCAAGACGCAGGAACAACTGCGTTGGGGAGAACCGTGGGACTGCGCGCCGCAAGCCGCAAGCCGCCGCGGTGCGGCTCGCGCAAGATAATTGTTTTCCAGTCTCGATGGGTATTCCCCAAACCCAGGTCTTGCACGATCCGGCGGACCGCCGTGGCGCCCAGGCCAGAGAATAGGACGTACGTCCCATTATCGGCGCCGGCAGTGAATTTAATCCAACGGCCATCCGCGATTCACGAGGGATAAAGGCGCGCAACCGCCGGACGCGTCCCGTCCGGCCCACCGACAAATGATACGCATACGGATTATCTCCCGTGCCGCGGCAGGGGTATGCGGGCACGGAACCTTGGCGCGAGCCGTCGCTGCAGGCGGGAACCGGTGCGCCCGGTGCGCCTGGGCCGCCGCACGCGTCTGTAAAAATCGCTTCGGGCAGGAACCATGCCGGTCCGCCGGCGTTTCAATTGCGCACTGGGGATTTCAATGGTCAAACTTCGTGACGCGGCGCTGCCCGTTTCAAAGGAGCGCAAGCCGGCCGTGCTGGTGGTGGAAGACGAATTCGTGATCCGCACGGCGCTTTCCGACTATCTCGAGGACTGCGAGTTCGTCGTCTACGACGTGCCCAATGCTGCGGAAGCCGTGGCCGTGCTGCAGGCCGAGGCGATCCCCATCGACGCGGTGCTGACCGACGTGCGCATGCCCGGTGCGATGGACGGTCTCGGCTTGGCGCGCTGGATCGGGGAAAATCGCGCGGGACTGCCGGTGCTCATCACCACGGGCGACAAGGCCGCAACGGCCAGGGGACTCTGCAGCGAAAATTCGATCCTCGAAAAGCCGCACGACCTCAAGCTGGTGGCGGCGCGCATCCGTGCGGCCATCGAAGCTGCGAAGAGGAACTCCGCCTGAGCGGTGTCCGCTCTGCGCGCGCGCCGGAGCGATCGAGCGAACGCCCCAACGGTGTGACAAAACGGATTCGGCGTCCTTAACAGATTGGCGCAGTGGGATTTTGCGGCGCTTTCATGCGTGGCGGCGGGCCGGTATAGTCGGGCGGCTCAGGACGGGACCCATATGCATAGCTTCATTCGCCTTCCAGCGCTTCTTGTTGCGCTCGCAGTATCTTGCTTGTTGTCCCTGCCGGCCGCTGCCGAGAACAATTTTGAGATTCCGAACGTCCACGTCGACGCGTCGGGACCGTCCGCCACCGAGGCGCGGATCAAGGCCATCGCCAGCGGGCGGCCGACTGCCTGGAGCATTCTGTTCCGGCGGCTGACCCGCCAGCAGGATTGGGGTCGCCAGCCCGTGCTCGACGACGCCACGCTGCAGAAGGTCGTCATCGGCTATCTGCCGCTGAAAGAGCGGCGCTCGACGACGCGCTATGTGGCGGACGTGACCTATACGTTCAATCCGGAAGCCGTGGCGCGCATTCTGCAGGGCGCAGGCATCCCTTACACCGCAGCGTCAGCCAAGCGCGTCCTTTTGATTCCCATGGCGCCGGGATACACGCGCGGCTCGATGTGGACGTCGGTGTTTGCCAATCCGCGCTTCGCCGTCAGCCCGGTGCCTTTCGCGCTGCCGGTCGGCGATGCGCCCGACATGAGCGCGCTCGGCGGTCTCAATTTCGATACCGCCAGTTGGGAGAACGTCGCCGGAGTGGCGGCACGCTTCCACGCCACCGAAGCGGTGCTGATCCGCGCCACGCAGGCGGGCAACAAGCTTCAGATCGCGCTCAAGCGCGTCGGCGCGGGCGAGATGCCGCTCAAATCGAATCTGGAGGTGCCGATCCTGCAGGGCGCGCCTTCCACCTATCCGTCGGCGGCGGACGCGGCCGTGCGCGCGCTCGACGACATGTGGAAGAACCAGAAAGCCGTCGATTTCAGTCAGCACGGCAAGCTCGTCGTCGACGTCCGCATCGACTCGCTGGCGCAGTTTGCGACGCTGGAAAACACCCTGACCGGCATTCCCAACGTCCACGGCGTGAGCGTCGCGGCGATAGACATCGGCCAGTCCCGGCTGACCGTCTTCTACATCGGCACCACCGATCAGTTGCGCGATGCCATGGCGCAGGCCGGCCTGACGCTGACCAACCGGGCGGGCGTCTGGCAACTGTCGCAAGGAGCGGTCGCAGGCCAGCCATGAAGGCCGTGCTTCGCCACGCACCGAACATCCTGAGCGCGCTGAGGCTGGTTTTGGCGCCGATTGCCGGCTGGCTGATCCTGGACGGCTCCGATCTGCCGGCGTTGTGCGTGTTCGGCTTTGCCGGTCTCAGCGATGCGGCCGACGGCTATTTCGCCAAGCGCTTCGGGCTCAACTCGCGCTTCGGGGCGTGGCTCGATCCCGCCGCCGACAAGCTTTTGATGCTCGCAAGCTACGTGACGCTCGCCATCGTCGGCGCCGTGCCGCTGTGGCTGACAGCGCTGGTGATCGGGCGCGACGTCGCCATCGTGCTCGGCGTCCTCTTGGCGCGCGCGATGGGGGCGCCGCTGCAGATCGCACCGCTGATGGTCGGCAAAGTCAGCACGGTGGTGCAGGTGCTTTACATCGCGATGGTGTTGCTGCTGCTGACGCTGGGGACCGACCGGCCGATGCTGGATCTGGCGGGCGAGGCCGCCGTCGCCGCGTTGACGCTTGCATCCTTCTTCGCTTACGCCCATGTCTGGTTTCAGGCCGTTGCCGCGAGATCCCGAGCCGCCTGACGCATGCCCGCGCAGATTCCATTGCCGCTCCAGAGCCGCCCCCGATTGGGGCGCGCGGATTTCATTGTGGGTCCCCCCAACAGTGCGGCGGTGACCTACATCGACGCCTGGCCGTCGTGGCAGGGACCGGCCGTGGCGATCTACGGCCCCACCGGTTCGGGCAAGTCGCATCTGGCCGGGGTGTGGGCCGAGCGCGCCGGCGCCGCGACCGTCGAAGCAGCGGTGCTGACCGAAGCCGTGCTCGCCGGGCACGCGCCGCTCGCCGTCGAGAATGCGGACAGCACGCCGCTCTCGAACCAGGCCGAAGCGGCGCTGTTCGCCCTCCTCGAACGGGGCCAGACCCTTCTGTTCACGGGCCATGATCGGCCGGGCGAATGGCCCGCGCGTCTGCCCGACCTGAAATCGCGCTTTACGGCCTTGCTCGCCTTTCCGATCTGGTCGCCGGACGATGCGCTGCTCGCCGGTCTGGCGCGCAAGCTGTTTGCCGACCGCCAGCTGACCGTGCCGGACGCCGTGATCGAACACATGGTCCGCTCGCTCGAACGCGCGCCGGGCGCGATTCGCGATTTCGTGGCCCGCGCGGACGCCGAGGCGCTGGCCCGCAAACGGCCCATAAATATCGGGCTTATCAGAGAATTATTGGCAAAAGGGGCGTAGGCTGACAGCGTGCCGGATTTGCTATAGGGTGGCGCTCAACTTGTCGGTAACCCGTTGATGTCAAAAGCAAAGAATCGCGCCAAGAGCCCCGATGAGGGGTTGCGGGAAGCGGTCGGCGCAGAGCTGCCGTCGTTCTCGCAAGCCGACGTCGTGGTGTGCAACGCCCCGCCCGCGATTGCGCCTGATTCGCCCGAGCGCTTCGTCAATCGCGAATTGTCGTGGCTTGCCTTCAACGGGCGCGTGCTGGCGGAGGCGCAGAACCGGCGTCACCCGCTGCTCGAGCGCCTGCGCTTCCTGTCGATTTCGTCTTCGAATCTCGACGAGTTCTTCATGGTCCGCGTCGCGGGCCTTTGCGGCATGGTGAACGAAGGTGTCGCCAAGCTCAGCGACGACGGGCTTACCCCCAGCCAGCAACTCGCCAAGATCGGCGAATGCGCCGGCGGGCTGATCGCGGAACAGCAGCGCGTGTGGACCCAGCTCCGCGAGGAGATGGGCGAAAACGGCATCGCGGTGATCCAGGCGGGCGATCTCAAAGACGCCGATCGCAGCTGGCTCGACGCCTTTTTCCACGAACAGATATTCCCGGTGCTGACGCCGCTGGCGATCGATCCGGCGCATCCCTTCCCGTTCCTGCCCAATCTCGGCTTCACCATGGCCCTGAAGCTGTTGCGCGCCCATGACGGACGCACGGTGATGGCCTTGCTGCCGGTGCCCTCGCAGCTCCAGCGCTTCATCCGCCTGCCGTCGGCCAACCACAAAAAGCTGCGCTTCCTGCCGCTGGAAGACGCCATCGGGCTCTATCTCGACCGGCTGTTCCCCGGCTATGTGGTGGCGGGCCAGGGTCTGTTCCGCATCCTGCGCGACAGCGACGTCGAGATCGAGGAAGAGGCCGAAGATCTGGTGCTGCTGTTCGAATCGCTGCTCAAGCGGAGACGCCGCGGTTCGGTGATCCACCTGACCTGCAGCCGGTCCATGCCCGAAGATTTGCGCCGCTTCATCGCCGATCACATGGACATGAAGCTGGAGCAGTTCGAGCTGGTCGATCACATGCTGGGCATGGCCGACCTCAAACAGCTCATCCTGAAGGAACGCCCCGGGCTGCAGTACAAGCCGTTCGTGGCGCGCTTTCCCGAACGCATCCGCGATCACGGCGGCGACTGCTTCGCGGCCATTCGCGCCAAAGACATCATCGTCCATCACCCGTTCGAGAGCTTCGACGTGGTGGTTCAGTTCCTGCGCCAGGCGGCGGCCGATCCCGACGTGGTGGCGATCAAGCAGACGCTCTATCGCACCTCGAGCGATTCCCCCATCGTCGCCGCGCTGATCGAGGCGGCGGAATCGGGCAAGTCCGTCACGGCGCTGGTCGAACTCAAGGCGCGCTTCGACGAGGCGGCCAACATCAAATGGGCGCGCGACCTCGAACGTGCGGGCGTGCAGGTCGTCTATGGCTTCATCGAACTCAAGACCCACGCCAAGGTGAGCCTGATCGTGCGGCGCGAGGCCGGCCAGCTTCACACCTACGTGCACTACGGCACGGGCAACTACCATCCCGTCACCGCCAAGATCTACACCGACCTGTCGCTGTTCAGCGCCGATTCGGCGCTGGGGGGCGACGCGGCGCAACTCTTCAACTACGTCACCGGCTATGCCGAACCGCGGGCGCTGGAGAAGATATCGGTGTCGCCGCTCAACCTGCGCGAGACACTGGTCGACAATATCGAGCAGGAAATCGCCCACGCCCGCGCGGGCCGGCCGGCGGCGATCTGGGTCAAGCTCAACTCGCTGGTCGATCCCGACATGATCGACTGCCTCTACAAGGCCAGCCAGGCGGGCGTGCCCATCGAGATCATCGCGCGCGGCATCTGCTGCCTCAGGCCCGGCGTGCCGGGGCTTTCCGACAACATCCGCGTCAAAAGCATCATCGGCCGCTTCCTCGAGCACGGCCGAATCGTCTGCTTCGGCGCCGGACACGGGTTGCCTTCGGCCAAGGCGAAGCTCTACATCTCCTCGGCCGACTGGATGCCGCGCAACCTGGATCGGCGCGTCGAATCGCTGGTGCCGATCGAAAACCCCACCGTGCATCAACAGGTTCTCGACCAGATCATGGTGGCCCAGATCAAGGACCAAGCCCAAACTTGGCACATGAACGCGGACGGCGGCTACGTCCGCGACCAAGCGTCCGACTCCCCTGACGCGTTTTCTGCACATACATACTTTATGACGAATCCGTCTCTGTCAGGCCGGGGGAGAGCGCTACGAATCGATCAGCCGCGTCCCGTAACCGCGAATCCCCACGGCGATTAAGCATGGCCGGGCCGTCCTATGTTCCCGCGGATGCCGCCGACGACACGCTGTCGCGTGCCGAAACGGGAGCGCGAGTCGCGATCGTCGACATCGGGTCGAACTCGGTCCGCCTCGTGGTGTTCGATTCGCTGGCGCGCACCCCGTTCACCGTCCACAACGAAAAGACGATCTGCAGCATCGGCCGCGACCTCGCCACCACCGGGCTGTTGCACAAGGAAGGCGTCGATCTGGCGCTCGATGCGCTGCGGCGCTTCAAGATCCTGGTCGAGCGGATCGGTGCCGGCACGCGCGAAGCCGTCGCCACGGCCGCGGCGCGCGATGCGCTCAACGGGGCCGAGTTCGTGCGCCGCGCGGAAGCGGCCTGGGGCGCGCCGATCCGCGTCCTCAGCGGCCCCGAAGAGGCGCGGCTGGCGGGCGAGGGCGTGCTCGCCTCGATTCCCGACGCCGACGGCCTCACCGCCGATCTCGGCGGCGGCAGCCTCGACATGGTTGTGGTCAAGGGCGGGCGGACGGGCGAAGCCTGTTCGCTGCCGTTCGGTCCGTTGCGCCTGATGGACTATTCGAAGGGCGATCTCGAGAAGACCCGGCAGATCATCGACTTCGAACTTTCCCGGTGGCCGCACCTGCGCGGGCTGGACGGCAAGACGCTTTATCTCGTCGGCGGCATCTGGCGCAGCGTGGCGCGGGTGGACATGCTGCGGGAGGAATATCCCCTGCACATCCTGCAGCAGTATACGGTCCCTTATGGCCGCGCGGTCGATCTGACGTCGCTCTTGGCCAAGCAGGGCCGCAAGTCGCTCGAATTGCTGACGGCGGTGTCCAAGCGGCGCATGGAGCTGTTGCCGTACGGCGCGATCGTGCTGCAGCGCCTGCTCGTCATGACCCGGGTCAGGGAAGTCATCGTCTCGGCCAACGGCGTGCGCGAGGGCATTCTGTTCTCGCGGCTGGCGCCCGAGGAACGCGTCAAGGACCCTCTGATCGACTACGCCACCATCGAGAACGCGCGGCTGAGCCGCACGCCCGCCCACGCTCTCGAAATGTTCCAATGGGCCTCGCCGCTGTTCACCGACGAGGACGCGTCCGACCGTCGGCTCCGGCTTGCGGCCTGCCTCCTCAGCGATCTCGGCTGGCGGCGGCATCCCGACCACCGCACCATCGGCACCTACCAGGACGTGCTCAACATGCCGTTCGGCGGCGTCGATCACCGCGCCCGCGCCCTCATCGCCGCGGCCGTCTATCACCGCTATGCCGGCGATCAGCCGATGCCCGAGGAACTCCGCCTGCCGCGCATCCTCGACAAGCAGGAGGAACGCCGCGCGATGCGCATCGGGCTGGCGGCGCGGCTGGCGTTCGACCTGACGGCGGCGGCGTCCGGGGAACTGACGCACTACCGGCTGCGGCTGACGCCCTCCAAGGTAGTGCTTGAGGTGCCCAAGCGCCGCAGCGCCATCGCGGACGACACCGTGGCCAAGCGCCTCGGCGCCCTGGGCGCGGCCATGGACCGCAACGCGGAAATCCTGGTTATCGGGGGATAAACCAGGTTATCCGGGCATAACCCGCCGGGCCTTGCATCGCGGCAGGGCCGGGGCTTTAACAAGGCCGGTCCGGCACAACGGGCCGCGCGGCAAGGAGACTGATCATGGGCGGACTGAGCATCTGGCACCTGCTGCTGGTCGCCGTCGTCGTACTGGTGTTGTTCGGCGGCAAAGGCAAATTGTCCGACATCATGGGTGACTTCGCGAAGGGCATCAAAAGCTTCAAGAAGGGACTCTCGGACGAGGACTCCGCGACGCCCAAGCCGATCGAGCGCCAGGCCGACACGCCACCCGTCAACAAGGATCCGGCAGCGCATTAGCAGGTCAGGACCCTCGTGTTTCCAGATCTCAGTTGGAGCCACATGCTCCTGGTCCTGGTAGTGGCCCTCGTCGTGGTGGGGCCCAAGGACCTGCCCAAACTGATGCGCACCATGGGACAATGGGCGGCCAAGGCCCGCGGCATGGCCGATCAGTTCCGCCGCAGCTTCGACGAGATGGCGCGGCAAAGCGAACTGGACGAACTGCGCAAGGAACTGGACGAGCTGCGCAACACCCGGCCGCTGGCGGATGTCGATCGGCAGATGTCGCAGGTGATGACCGCGCCGGCCGTCAGCCTCGAGCCGGAACCGAAGCCCGAACCGTCCCAACCGTCCGAGCAGCCGGCGCAGCAGGAGCTTGAACTCGTGCCGCCGGTCGAGCACGGCGAACCTGCGATGCCGCCCGCCGAACCCGCCGAGCCGATCCCGCCCGCCGACCAGCATCCCTCGCCGCCATGAACCAGCCGACCTCCGACGACGAAGCCGAAATCGAGGCCTCGAAGGCCCCGCTGCTCGAACATCTGGTCGAACTGCGCAAGCGCATCGTCTATTCGGTCTTGGCGCTGGGCGTGGGATTCGTCATCTGCTTCGCGTTTGCCGACCCGATCTACAACTTCCTCACGGCGCCCTTGGCGCATGCCTTCGCCGGCCAGCCGAACCGTCACCTCATCTACACGCAGCTTTACGAGAAGTTCTTCACCAATGCGCGGCTGGGCCTGTTCGCGGGCCTGTGCCTGGCCTTTCCGGTGATCGCCGCGCAGATCTGGATGTTCGTGGCGCCCGGCCTCTACCGGCACGAGCGGCGCGCCTTCCTGCCGTTCCTGATCGCAAGCCCGCTGCTGTTCATCGCCGGCGCGGCCTTCGTCTATTACATCATGCTGCCGTTCGCGATCCGCTTCTTCCTCGGCTTCGAAACTCAGGGCAGCAAGAACACGCTCGGTATCGAGTTGATGCCCAGGGTCGCCGACTACCTCGATTTCGTCACCACGCTGATCTTCGCCTTCGGACTGACCTTCCAGATGCCGGTGCTGCTGTCGCTCCTCGGGCGCGTCGGCATCGTGACGGCCGCGATGCTGCGCAAGATGCGCCGCTACGCCATCGTCGGCATCTTCGCGCTGGCCGCGATCTTCACCCCGCCCGACATCTTCTCGATGATCAGCCTCGCCATACCGCTGGCGTTCCTCTACGAGGTTTCGATTCTGCTGGTGGCCATGATCGAGCGGAATAAGGCCAAGGAAGAGGCTGCGCGGGAGGCGCAAGAGGCAAAGGACGACGAAAAGGACGAGGAAAAGAACGAGGCCGAATAGGCTCCCCGCAAGGGGACGGTAATTCGGTTTTGACCCTATCGTCCGCCCGTGCCATTACCTGCGCGCCGGGAGAGACTCCATGCACGACATCAAACTGATCCGCGAAAACCGCGACGCCTTCGTGGCCGAACTTCGCCGCCGCCCCGCCTATGCGCAAACGGCCGGGCAGGCGGTCG
>Ga0187810_10000103_pt1 | contig 38932 bp, 25 predicted proteins | sample NC_wetland_sal_i_9_FD_132963 | JGI IMG/M metagenome (GOLD analysis project Ga0187810, IMG submission 132963) | Wetland sediment microbial communities from Neuse River Estuary, North Carolina, USA - ASW_5 | ecosystem: Environmental > Aquatic > Freshwater > Wetlands > Sediment | place: USA: North...
AATACAAGCGCCGCCAGGCCCCGCCGGGGGTCAAGATCGGCCCGCGCAACTTCGGCCGCGACCGGCGCTATCCCATCACCAATGCTTTCCGAGATGCCCGCTGATGCGCGCACCTAAAACAAAATTGTCATCCCCGGCGAGCACGAACCGCCGGGTTCGTGCGAGGGAAGGGGACCCAGGTGCTAAAACGCGCCTGCTTTTGGAGATCAAGATCGGCCCGCGCAACTTCGGCCATAACCGCTGCCATCCGATAACCAATGCGTTTGTAGATGCGCGATAAGAAGACCCAAGAGAAGTTATTCGATCGTTTCTCGCAAGCGCTCGTTGGCTTGTCTGTCAGCCATGTGTGGCGCGGTTATGGCTCGGCCATTTTCCTTGAATTTGGGCTTTTGCGCAGAACGACGCGTCTGGATGGTGCTAAAGGAAACCCATCAGGTAAAATGACGCTGATGATTGAGTGGAGTTGGCGCATCGAAGGACCGCAATCCATCCTGTGCGGGAGTTGGAGTGATGCTCCGAGGTGGCCTAAGTTTTTTGCCAAACTGACTAAGACCAAAGTTGTTGCTGTGTCACTGTTAGGCCGTCTCAACGAAATCGATATAGAGCTTTCAAACGGTATGCATGTGGTTTCGTTTTCGACAATTGAAGGACAACCTCATTGGTCGCTGGGTGATCGGGAGTCCAAATCGTGGCTCTACGCCAAGAGTGGAAAACTGTTTATCGAGAAACAGAGGACTCGAAAGTGACTGCTGCCACCACCGTTCGCTTTGCCCCGTCGCCCACCGGCTTGCTCCATGTCGGCAATGCCCGCACGGCGATCCTCAATTTCCTCTTCGCCCGCAAAACCGGCGGCAAATTCCTGCTGCGCATCGACGACACCGATGCCGAGCGCTCCAAGCCCGAATACGAAGCCGCCATCGTCGAACATCTTGCCTGGCTTGGCGTCGGCCACGACCTCTTCGCCCGCCAGTCCGAACGCGCGGGCGCCCACCAGGCCGCCGCCGAAAAGCTGAAAGCCGCGGGCCGGCTTTATCCCTGCTACGAGTCCCAGTTGGAACTCGACCGCCGCCGCCAGCGCCAGATCACTTCCGGCAAGCCGCCGGTCTACGACCGCGCCGCCCTCGCCCTTACGCCAGAAGATCGCGCCAAATTGGAATCCCAGGGCAAACGCCCGCATTGGCGCTTCAAGCTTTCGCAGCAGAAGGTCGCCTTCACGGACCTGATCCGCGGTGCGGTCGAAATCGACACCGCCCACCTCTCCGACCCCGTGCTGATCCGCGAGGACGGCCGCTTCCTCTACACGCTGCCTTCGGTGGTCGATGACATCGACTTTGCCATCAGCCACATCATCCGCGGCGAAGACCACGTTACCAACACGGCGGTGCAGATCGAAATCTTCCAGGCCCTGAACGCCCCGGTGCCCGCCTTCGCCCACCATCCGCTGCTGATCGGCGCGGGCGGCGAGGCGCTGTCCAAGCGCCTGGGCTCGCTTTCGCTCAAGCTCTTGCGCGAAGACGGTATCGAGCCCTTGGCCGCGGTCAGCTACCTTGCCAAGACCGGTACCTCCGACGCCATCGCCCCCCATGCCAGCCTCGACGAACTGGTGGCGGAATTCGCCATGGAGAAGATCGGCCGGGCCCCCGCCCATTTCGACCCGGCGGAGCTGTCCAACCTCAACGCCAAGCTGCTGCACCTGTTGCCCTTCGAGGCTGTAGCCCCACGCCTCGCGGCCCTCGACATCGCCAATCCTGCCTTCTGGGAGGCGGTCAAACCCAATCTCACCCGTTTTGCGGAAGTCGCGGACCTCTGGACCATGGTGGCGGGCCCTGTCGCCCCGCTGATCGAGGACGCGGATTTCGCCGCCAAGGCCGCACAATGCCTGCCGCCCGAGCCTTGGGACGAGGCCACCTGGCCCGCCTGGACCGGCGCGGTTGCAACCGCCACCGGGCGCAAGGGCAGGGCGCTTTACCATCCCCTGCGGCTGGCACTGACCGCCCGCGAGCATGGACCGGAGCTGAAAAAGCTGCTACCGCTGATCGGGCGGGCGAAGACCCTGGCTCGCCTCAAAGGGGAAGCGGCGTGAAATTTTCCGCCATCATCGCGATGCGAATTTGCGGCTGACCGCCGCGACACCCCCCTTTTGCCAAAACCCCAAAACCCCGATTGTCATTGCCCGCGAATGCGGGCAACCCAGGTGACGCCGCTATAACCTCTCCGGAATTGCGATTCGGAGTTTTCACCTGCGGCACCGCAAATGGGTCACCTGGATGGCCCGCAGTTGCGGGCCATGACAAGAAGGGATTGAACTCTAACCCTGCCGACCAATGAAGACCATGCCATGACTCTGCGCCTTTACAACACGCTGACCCGCCGGAAGGACGACCTCGAATCCCTGCCGGGTTTCGATCCCGCCAACGTCCGCATGTATGTCTGCGGTCCCACCGTCTACGACTTCGCCCATATCGGCAATGCGCGCCCGGTGATCGTCTTCGACGTGCTGTACCGGTTGTTGCGCCACCTCTATGGCGAGGGTCACGTCACCTATGTCCGCAACATCACGGACATCGACGACAAGATCAACGCCCGCGCCGCCGAAACCGCCGCCGCCAAGAACATCCCCGTCGAACAGGCCCGCGCCGAAATCACCGCCGCGACGGCGCAGCAGTTCAAGGACGACGTGGCAGCGCTCGGCTGCCTGGAGCCCGATGCCACGCCGCGCGCCACCGAATACGTGCCGCAGATGATCGCCATGATCGGGCGCCTCATCGCCGAGGGCCATGCCTACGAAGCCGAAGGCCATGTGCTGTTCGACGTGTCGTCGAAGTCCGATTACGGCAAGCTGTCCCGCCGCTCGCTCGACGAGATGATGGCGGGCGCCCGGGTGGACGTGGCGCCGTACAAGAAGAACCCGATGGACTTCGTCCTCTGGAAGCCCTCCGACGACCAGACCCCGGGCTGGCCTTCGCCTTGGGGTCGCGGCCGTCCCGGCTGGCATATCGAATGCTCGGCCATGGGCGAGGCGCTCTTGGGCGAAACCTTCGACATCCACGGCGGCGGTATCGATTTGATGTTCCCCCACCACGAAAACGAAATCGCCCAGAGCGAGGCGTGCCACCACGGCCATCCGCTCGCCCGCCTCTGGATGCACAACGGCTTCCTCCAGGTCGAAGGCGAGAAGATGTCGAAGAGTTTGGGCAACTTCGTCACAATCAACGAACTGTTGCGAACTGATAAGTTTGGTGGGCGCCCCTGGCATGGGGGTGTCCTTAGACTTGCGATGCTAAAGACACACTACAAGAAGCCGATTGATTGGACGCTCGATCAGCTCAAGCAATGCCGCTTAGAGATGGAGAAATTCACATATGCGGCGTCATCCTGGAATGCAACCATAACGATTGCAGGAGCGGAGAAACACAGTGGTCGTATCGAGCCAGATAAAAAAGTAATCGATGCGCTTGAAAACGACTTGGACACTTCTCTTGCAATCTCACACCTCCACGAATTGGCGGCGGAAGCACCTGAATCGTCGGCTAAGGCTCAGTCGTTTTTAGCGAACTTAGAGTTCCTTGGGCTAATGGATCGCCAGACAGCAGATCATTATTCGACGATTGGGCCGGCGACTGACATCGCCGTCGGTCAAATCCTTTATAAGCACGATGAGCTTGACGTTGCAGAACGCATCAGAGTTGCTCTCGCGAACAACGACGCTGCTGCTCTTTCCAAGTGGAGGGATATGGTAGCGGAGTGGGGAGTGAATGTTGGCCAAGATGAATTTGGAAAATTGGAATTTAGGGCTGTAGCCACTAAGGACGTCGTAGAGTTGCAAAGGTCTGCGGAGGCCGCTATCGCCGCGCGCACTGCCGCGCGAAAAGCCAAGAATTTTTCCGAATCCGACCGCATCCGCGACGAACTTCTCGCCCAAGGCATCATACTCAAAGACGGCCCCGCCGGCACCACCTGGGAGGTGAAGCGATGAACACGCTATATCCAACCCTCCCCTTGAGGGAGGGTCGAAAAATCACAAGGCGCGTGAGCGATAGCGAACGAAGCCGAAGCGATTTTTCGGGGAGGGGTATGCCGTGGCGTTTGTGGCATGACCCCTCCCCGAAATTTGCTCGCCTCGCTTCGCTGCGCTCAGCGCGCAGCGCAAATTTCGCCCCTCCCTCAAGGGGATGGTCGAATTATGGTGGCTCACCATGACCCGCGACCGCCTCTTCCTCTACGACGTGACTCTCCGCGACGGCGCCCAGACCCAGGGCGTCGATTTCTCGGTGGAAGACAAGCGCGCCATCGCGCTCGCGCTCGACGTCCTCGGCATCGATTATGTCGAAGGCGGCTGGCCCGGCGCCAATCCGGCGGACACCGCGTTTTTCGCCGAACGCCCGCCGCTCGCCACCGCGCGCTTTGCCGCCTTCGGCATGACCAAGCGCGCCGGGCGCAGCGTCGGCAACGATCCCGGCTTCGCCGCCGTGCTGGATGCCCCCGCCGATGCCGTCACCCTGGTGGGCAAAAGCTGGGATTTCCAGGTCGATGTCGCCCTCGAAATCCCGCGTGCCGAAAACCTCGACTCCATCGCCGAATCCATCGCCGCGGTGAAGCAACGCGGCCGCGAAGCCCTGTTCGATGCCGAGCATTTCTTCGACGGCTATGCCTCCAACCCCGACTACGCCCTCGACTGCATCAAGGCCGCGCACGATTCCGGAGCCGGCTGGGTGGTGCTGTGCGACACCAATGGCGGCTCCATGCCGGAGACCGTCCACCGCGTGGTCTCGGAGGTGAAGGCGAAATTCCCCGAAATGGCGCTCGGCATCCACGCCCATAACGACACCGAACAGGCGGTGGCCGTCAGCTTGGCCGCTTTGCGCGCCGGCGCCCGCCAAATTCAGGGCACGCTCAACGGGTTGGGCGAGCGCTGCGGCAACGCCAATCTCTGCACCATCCTGCCCACGCTGCTCCTGAAAGAGCCCTACGCCTCGCAGTTCGAGACCGGCGTCAGTCTCGAACGCCTGAAGACGCTCACCCGCGCCTCGCGCATGTTGGACGAGATCCTCAACCGCGCCCCCGCCCGCCATGCCGCCTATGTCGGCCCCTCCGCCTTCGCGCACAAGGGCGGCCTGCATTCCTCCGCCATGCTCAAGGACACCCGCACCTACGAGCATGTGCCGCCCGAATCCGTCGGCAACCGGCGGAAAATCCTGGTCTCCGACCAGGCCGGGCGTTCCAACCTTCTGGCGCGCCTCGCCGAGGCGGGCATCGATATCGATGCCAAGGACCCGCGCCTTGCCAAGCTGCTGGAAAACGTCAAACAGCGCGAATACCTGGGCTACACCTATGACGGTGCCGAAGCCTCTTTCGAGCTGCTCGCCCGCAAGGCGCTGGGCGAAGTGCCGGATTATTTCGAGGTGGACAGTTTCCGCGTCATCGTGGAGCGGCGCCACAACGCGCTGGGAAATCTCGTCACCGTCTCGGAAGCCACGGTGCGGGTGCGGGTGGACGGCGAGAGCTTCTACAGCGTGGATACCGGCCACGGCCCGGTCGATGCGCTCTCCAACGCGCTGCGCAAGGACCTCGGCAAATATTCCGGCTACCTCGCCGACCTCTCGCTGGCGGATTACAAGGTGCGCATCCTCACCGCGGGCACCGAAGCCGTCACGCGCGTCATGGTGGAGTCGAAGGACGGCACCGGCACGCGCTTTTCCACCGTGGGCGTCTCGGACAACATCGTCGATGCCTCCTTCGAGGCGCTGGTCGATGCCATCTACCTCAAGCTGCTGCGCGACGGCGCGGAAGCCTAGCACATGTGAATTTGAAGGGCCTCGGGCGCAGTAGCCGTAAAAAAGACCAACAAAACGTGATCCCTCGCCCTTCGACAAGCCCAGGGCGAAGGATTTGAATTCCCCCTCATGCTGAGCTTGTCGAAGCATGAGTCTGCAACAACGCTATCCGGTCGTTTTATGTCGTCACCCGTTTCCCAGCAGCCGCCCAACGAAACGGCCGGCATCGTCTACGCCGCCGCCGCATACGGCATGTGGGGCGTGCTGCCGCTGTACTGGCACGTCCTGGGCAGCGTGCCGCCCTTCGAGTTGTCGTACCACCGCATGGTGTGGTGCGCCGTCTTTGCGGCCATCGTCACGGCGGCGGCCGGGCGGACGAAGGTGGTGATGAAGGCGGTGCGCAACAGGAAGGTGCTGCTGGCGCTCAGCGTCTCCAGCGTCCTGATCGCCGTCAACTGGACGATCTACATCTATTCCGTTGCCAAGGCCGAGCTGGTGGAGGCCTCGCTCGGCTATTACATCAACCCGCTGTTGTCGATCGCGCTCGGCGTCCTGCTGCTGGGCGAGCGGATGTCGCCCTTGCGCCTGATCGCCGTCGCGCTCGCCTCCGTCGCGGTGGCCTTCAAGGCCTTCAGCCTCGGCCATTTCCCCTTCATCGCCCTCAGCCTGGCGCTGACCTTCGGCTTCTACGGCTATGTGCGCAAGCTGACGCCGGTGGCGGCCTTCGACGGGCTCACCATCGAAACCTGCCTCTTGCTCCCCTTCACCGCGGGCATCCTGTTGTTTTGGGGCTGGCAAGGCACGGGCGCCTTCACCCCGGCGCGTCCGGGCATCGACGTGCTGCTCGTCCTCGCCGGCCCGATCACCGCCTTGCCGCTGGCGCTGTTTGCGGCCGGGGCGCGGCGGGTGCGCCTCTCCACCTTGGGCTTCCTGCAATACTTATCGCCCTCGCTGACACTGCTGATCGCCACCTTCGTCCTGGGCGAGACGTTCAGCCTCAATGATGCCGCAACCTTCGGCTGCGTCTGGCTGGCGCTGCTCCTGGTGACCATCGACGGGCAGCTGGCGCGCTCGGCCGCGCGGGCCTAGCGCCCTGCGCGACAGCCCCAATGCCGGAGGACGGACCGCAGAAGAGGCAAATAGCCGGGCTTTTCCGGCTCAAGGGATTGCGGGCTTGCGCGGCAGCGCCCAGCTTCCTAAACAGACCGGCTACCGCCCGGAAGGAACAGCTCTTGCCGCGTCCCGTCCTTGTCGTCGCCTTGATTTGCCTGGCGGCTCTTGTGGCCGGCTTCCTCCTCTTCGGCGGCGCCAATATGGGGCACTGAGATGGCTAACCCCTTGACCGAAGATGGCGACGGCACCCCGTCCTTCCGCCCCGTGGCGATGCTGCTGCCTTACCTGTGGCCCAAGGGCCGCTGGGACCTGAAGACCCGCGTCCTCGTCTCGCTCCTCTGCCTGGTGCTCGCCAAGCTGGCGACCGTCGCCATGCCCTGGCTGAACGGGCGCATCGTCGATTCTCTGCACGGACCGCTGCAAGGCGTGGCGGCCGTCTTCGCCCTGATCCTCGCCTACACGGTGGCGCGCATCGCCATGCAGGCCTTCGCCCAGTTGCGCGACGGCGTCTTCGCCAAGGTGGCCTATCACGCCTTGCGCGAAGTGGGCGTCTCCACCTTCGCCCATATGCACACGCTGTCGCTGCGCTTCCACCTGGAGCGCAAGACGGGCGGGCTGTCGCGCACCATCGAGCGCGGCACCAGGGGCATCGATACGCTGCTGACCTTCGTGATTTTCTCCATCTTTCCCACCATCCTGGAGCTGGCGCTCGACACGGCGATTCTGTGGCTGGCCTTCGGCTTCTGGTTCGCCGTCGTCACCTTGGCGATGGTGGTGGCCTATATCTGGTTCACCTTCGCCATCACCCGCTGGCGCATCAAGTTCCGCCGCGAGATGAACGAAAGCGACACCGAGGCTTCCACCAAGGCGGTGGACAGCCTGCTCAATTACGAGACGGTGAAGTATTTCAACGCCGAGGCGCACGAGACCGCCCGTTTCGACGCCTCGATGGAGAAATACGCCCAGGCTTCCATCCAGACCCAGACCTCGCTGTCGGTGCTCAACACCGGCCAGGCGGTGATCGTGGCGCTGGGCCTGATGGCGGTGATGGTGCTGGCCGCTTACGGCATCCTGCACGGGCGCATGACCGTCGGCGACCTGGTCACCTCCTCGGGCTATCTGGTGCAGCTTTACGTGCCGCTGAACCTGCTCGGCACCGTCTATCGCGAGATCACCCAGGCGCTGGTGGACATGGACGCCATGTTCACCCTGCTGCACCAGCCGCAAGAGGTTGAAGACAAGCCCGGCGCCGTGCCGCTCGCGGTGACGGGCGGCGAGATCGTCTTCGACAACGTGGTGTTCGCCTACGATCCGGAACGTACGGTGCTGAAGGGCGTCAGCTTCACGGTTCCCGCCGGCAAGACCGTCGCCGTGGTGGGCCCCTCCGGCGCGGGCAAATCGACGATTTCGCGCATCCTTTACCGCTTCTACGACATCGCGTCGGGCCGCGTCACCATCGACGGCCAGGACATCCGCGAGGTGACGCAAGCCTCGCTGCGCGCCGTGATCGGCATCGTGCCGCAGGATACGGTGCTGTTCAACGACACGGTGCGCTACAACATCGCTTACGGCCGCATCGGCGCCACCGAGGCCGAGGTCAAGGAAGCCGCCCGCCACGCCCAGATCGACAAGTTCATCGCCGACCTGCCGCTCGGCTTCGATTCCATGGTTGGCGAGCGCGGCCTCAAGCTCTCGGGCGGCGAGAAGCAGCGCGTCGCCATCGCCCGCACCATCCTGAAGAACCCGCCGATCCTCTTGCTCGACGAGGCCACCAGCGCGCTCGACACCCATACCGAACGCGAAATCCAGAGCGCGCTGTCGGAAATCTCGAAAGACCGCACCACCCTCGTCATCGCCCACCGCCTTTCCACCGTGGTCGATGCCGACGAGATCCTGGTGCTCGACCACGGCGAGATCGTGGAACGCGGCCGCCATGACGATCTCGTCGCCCGCAAGGGCGCCTATGCCGCCATGTGGAACAAGCAGAAGCGGGCGGAGGTGGCGCGCGAACGCCTCAAGAAGGTGGAGGCCGACCCCGAGGTCTCGCCCAACATCGCCCGCACCGCCCCGCATACGGGCGAATAGCATCAGCCGCGGAATTCCCGCCGTGCCGCCTCCAGCCCGTGCTCGTAGGCGCCGATCAGCTTGTCCCAGGCCGCATCGGCTTCTTCGTCGATGGCGCGCCGCGCCGGATCGGCATCGAACCAGGCCACGGCCCGCTTGACGCCCTCGGCAAACGGCATTTTGGCGCGAAAATCCGGCACGAAGCGCTTGATCTTGCCGTTGTCGAACACCACGCTGACGGCCTTGTCGCCCAAGAGGTTGCCCGTCTCTTCGGGAAGGCACGAAGCCACGAAATCGGAAGGCATGTGCACCAGCTTGGCCTCGGCGCCTGCCGCCTCCGCCGTGATCTGGTAAATCCGGTCCCAGTTCATCACCTCGTCGCTGGTGATCTGGAAGGCCTGGCCGATGGCCTGCGGCAACCCCAACAGCCCCACGAAACCGACCGCGAAATCGCTGTTGTGGGTGCACACCCACAACGAGGTGCCGTCGCCCGGCACGATCAGCTTCTTGCCGGCCCGCAGCCGCGCCACGGCGGTATAGGGTTTCAGCCAGCTGTTCACCGCCAGCACGATCTGGCTGTCGCCATAGGTCAGCGACGGCCGCACGATGGTGACGGGAAAGCCCTCTTCGCGCCAGGCCCGCATCAGCCGCTCTTCGCAGGCGATCTTGTCGCGCGAATATTGCCAATAGGGATTGGCCAGCGGCGTCGCTTCCGTGATCAGGTAATGGCCGGGCGGTTTCTGATAGGCGCTGGCCGAACTGATGAAGACGAACTGCCGTGTGCGGCCGCGGAAGAGGCGGATGTCCTGCTCCACCTCGGCGGGCGTATAGGCGCGCCAGTCCACCACGGCGTCGAATGTTTCGTCGCTCAGCGCCTGCGCCACGGCCGTTTCGTCCGCGGCATCCACACTCAGCGTTCGCACTTTGCCGGGCAGGCTGGCCGCATGTCGTCCTCGCCGCAGGAGCGTCAAATCCAGGCCGCGTTCGACCGCCAGCGCCGTTACCGCGGTGCTGATGATGCCGGTACCGCCGATGAAAAGAACCTTCATGCCGCCTCCTGGCGCTTGGCCGGCGGCAGCTTAATACACCGGAACGGCGGCCGTCACTCCGCCGGAGCGGCATCCACCTGCGCGCCGCCCCAGACCAGGCGCCGCACCGTCCGCACCGGCCAGGCGATGGCGCGGCCGATGGCCGCCACCATGGCCAGGAAGGCGTGCCAGAACGAGCCGTAGCGCTCGCGCACCCGCACCGGCAGCGCCAGCATGGCGGGCACCAGCCCCAGCGTGATCATCTTGGAGAAGGCGAGCCCGAACACCACGGCGGTGGAAAGCTGCACCCAGAAGGCCGCGTTGGGCGCCCCGACGGTGACGCTGCGGCGGAGAAAATCGATCTCCACCGCGAACATCATCGGCAAGAGGCCGCCGATGGCGGTGACGGTGGTGAGGAACACCGGGCGCAAGCGCTGGGCGCTGCAGCGCACCACCGCCTCGATGGGTTCCATGCCGCCCTTCACCAGCCGGTGGTAGGTGTCGATCAGCACGATGTTGTGGTTCACCACGATGCCGGCCAGCGCCAGCATCCCGGTGCCCGACATGATGATGGAGAAGGTCTGCCCCATCACCACCATGCCCAACAGCGCCCCGATCATGGCCAGCACCACGGCCAGGAGGATCAGGAAGGTGTGGTAGAAGCTGTTGAACAGCGCCAGCAGCACGATGCCGATCAGGAACAGCGCCAGGCAGGCCGCCACGCCGAGGAAGGCCTGGGATTCGTCCTGGTCCTGGTTGGCGCCCTTGAACTGCACATGCACCTCGCTGGGGAAGTCCTGTCCCGCGATCCATTGCTGCAGCCTGGCCTGCTCGGCATTGGCGAGGAAACCCGGCTTCATGCTGGCGCGCACGTGATAGACGCGATGGCCGTCGGTGTGATCGATGGAATTGGTCTGCTGCACGGGCTTGATGGTGACGAAATTGGAAAGCGGGATGGTCGCCCCGGTATTGGTGGCGATGCGCAAATCGTCCAGTGCGTGCAGCCCGCGCGCGCCGCTGGGATAGCGCACGCGGATATCGACTTCGTCGTCGGTATCGTCGGGCCGGTAGCGGGCGATGAAGATGCCGTTGGTGACCAGCTGCACCGCCGTGCCGATGGCGGATGCGTTGGTGCCGAAGCGGCTGGCCATCTCGCGGTTGATCTGCATGTCCCATTCGATGCCGGGCAGCGGGCGGGTATCCTCGACGTCGCGCAAGGAGGCTTCCTTGTCCATGTGGCGGCGCAGCTTGTCCAGCGTCGCCGCCAGCTGCGGGTAGTAGTCCGAGGTCAGCGCGATATCGATGTCCTTGCCGGAAGAGGGTCCCGAATCCGGCTTGGTCACCTCGATGCGCAGGCCCGGCATGGCTGCGGTCTTCTTGCGGATTTCCTCCAGGATTTGCAGCCCCGGCCGCCGCTGCTCGTAGGGCAGCAGCTCCACGGTGATGCGCCCGATATTGTCCACCGGGGCGTTGTCGTTGCCGGAGTGGCCGCTGCGCAGGTAGATGTATTTGATGCCGGCGATGCCTTCGATGCGCCGCTCGACGCCGAGCAGCAGGTCGCGCTTTTCGACGGCCGAGAGGTTGCCGCGCGCCGAGACGTAGACGTTGGCGAATTCCGGGTCCTGGGTGACGAAGAACTCGGTGCCTTTGCCGAAAAAGGCGGTGAGAAGGAGCACGGTTACCATGGCGCCGAAGGCGCCGAGAATGACCCTGCCGGGATGATGGGTCAGCCGTTCGCAGAAATGCGCGTACCAGCCGGTGATGCCCGGAATGTCGCGCCAGTCGCCGGTTTCCGAGGCCTCCACGCCTTTTTCGTGTTCCGCGTCGTGCGGCGGGCGCTTGCCCACGAAGCCGCCCAGGACGGGCAGGAAGATCAGCGCCACGATCATCGAGGAACAGAGCACGATGATCAGGGTGATGGGGAAATAGCTCATGTATTTTCCCACCACGCCCGGCCACAGCAGCATCGGCAGGAAGGCGCCGATCATGGTGGCGGTGGCGCTGACCACGGGCCAGAACATGCGCAGCGCCGCTTCGGCGAAGGCCTGTCTGGGCGGATGGCCCTCGGTCATCTTGCGGTCGGCGTATTCCACCACGATGATGGCGCCGTCGACCAGGATGCCGACCGCCAGCAGCATGGCGAACATGATCATGAAGTTGAGCGTGATGCCGAAGCCGTTCAGCACCATGAAGCTCATCAGGAAGGAGGTGGGGATCGCCACCCCCACCAACAGCCCCGAGCGGATGCCCAGCGCCGCCACGATGATGATCATCACCAGGATGATGGCCAGCGCGATGGAATCCGACAGCGAACCCAGCTGGTCGCGGATGAAAGTGGATTGGTCGAACATGTAGTGGACGTGCACGCCCTCCGGCCAGCGCTGGCGGACGCGCTCCACCACCTGCTTCACCGCCTCGTTGTTGGCGATGATGTTGGCGCCGACGCGCTTGGAAACGTCGATGCCGATGGCCGGCTGGCCGTTCATGCGGGCGAAGGAATCGGCGTCGTAGAAGGTGCGCTGCACGCTGGCCACGTCCTGCAGGCGGATGGTGGCGTCGGCGGTCGAGCGGATGGGCAGGTTGAGCACGTCTTCGGCGGTCTGGATGACGCCGGGCACCTTGACGGCGAAGCTGCCCTTGCCGGTGTCGATGGAACCGGCCGGGATCAGGGAGTTGTTCTGGCTGACGGCGGTGAAGATCTCGTTCTGCGTCAGGCCGTAGCTTTCCAGCTTGGCCGGGTCGATGGTGATCTGCAGCAGTTCCTCGCGGGCGCCGGAAAGGTTGGCCTCCAGCACGCTGGGAATGGTCTTGATCTCGTCGCGCAGGTTGCGCGCTAGGCGCAGCAGCGTGCGTTCCGGGAGGTTGCCCGAGAGCGCCACGGTGATTACCGGGAAGGAACTGGTATTGTACTCCTGCACCACCGGCGGATCGGCTTCCTGGGGCAGGCGCTGGCGGGTGGCATCCACCTCGGCGCGCACGTCCTCCAGCGCCTTCTGCTTGTTGAAGCTGGCGGTGAATTCGAGCACGACCGTGGCTCCGCCCTGATAGGCGTAGCCGGTCATCTCCTTGATGCCTTCCACCGAGCGCAGCGAGGTTTCCAGCGGCTTGACCATCAGCCGCTCCGAGTCTTCCGGGCTGATGCCCTGATAGGTGACTTGCACCACGATATAGGGAATGGGGATGTCCGGATCGGACTCCTTGGGAATGACCGCGAAGGCGTAGATGCCGCCGATCAGCACGACGGCGAACAGCGCCAGCACCAGGCGCGTGTTCTGCACCGCCCATTCGACGATTCTGGTCATGAGCGGGCCCCGGCCTTTTCGTACACGGCCTTGACGCGCTGGCCTTCGCTGACGAATTGCTGGCCCACCACGATGACGCCGACCTTGTTGGGCAGGCCGGCAACCCAGGTGCCGTCCGCTCCGTCGGAGACGATCTGCACCGGCATGAACTTGACGATGCCGTTCGCCACCGTGCGCACGCCGAGCTTGCCCGCGTCGTCCAGCACCATGACGCCGGGCGAGAGGTACTGGGCATAGACCTTGCGCACCGGGATGTGCATGTCGACGCTGACGCCGTCGCGCAGTCCGGCGTCGGGATTGGGCAGTTCGACTTCGACGCGGAAGGTACGGGTGACCGGATCGGCGTGGCCGGAGACGAAACGCACCTTGCCCTCGACGGTCTCGCCGGTGACCAGCGTGGCGCTGGCGGGCAGTCCGGCCGCGAGCTGGCCCACCTCCTCCTCGCTCACCGTGCCCACGGCGAGGAAGGGCTCGGGCGCCATGATCATGGCGCACTTGTCGCCGGCGCGCATGTAGTCGCCCACATCGACATAGCGTTCCTCCACCACGCCGGCGAAGGGCGCCCGGATCTTGGTGTTGGCGAGCTGGATGTCCATGGTCGAGGCGCCCGCCTTGGCCGCTTCGTAGGAGGCGGTGGCCTCGGCCATCTGGGTCTTGGAACGGAAGCCTTCCTTGTAGAGTTCCCTGGCGACGTCGAGTTCCTTGGCGGCCTGATCCACCTGGGCGCGGGCCTGGGCGGCGCGCGCCCCGCGGTCGTTGAGCTTGATGGCGCAGAGCACGGCGCCCTGCTTGACGTGGCCGCCGCGTTCGAAATGCAGGGCCTCCACCACGCCGTCCACTTCGGCGCGCACATCCACCTGGTGCAGGGCCTGGGTGTGTCCGCGGATGGTGAGGGTGGCGTTGCGCAGGCTGGCCGTGAGTTCGGCCACGCGCACGGCGGGAATTTCGGTGGTCTTGGCCTCGGCCTTGCCCGCATCGGACGCACCGAAATGCAGCAGCCCCGTCATCAGATAGAGCACGACCAGGATGGCGATGCCGAAGGCCCATTGATATTTCGGGTTCAGCCGCAGCCAGAAACCGGGCATGAAGCGCTCGTAAAGGCCGGCGACGACGGCTTTGAAATTGGCAAACACGGCCCCCCCTCACACTGTCCGCAACGCTTGGCGCCGCTGGTCGTGCCGCGCGGCAAACTTCAGCACGGAGGGGAATGGCGACCGGCTGTCCGCGAGCGGACTCTCGATTCCGGGTACGGCGGCATCGCCTGTGGCGTTCCAAACGCCCATGCCCAACCCCTCTAATATTGGGCTGATATAGATCAAGGGGAGATATGGCGGATTTGTGGGGGTTCAAGGGCCGAACCGGGACTGCCGGGCGCAGGGGCAGCGTGCACCTGGCGAACGGCTCTCAACTAGCCGCAAAAACTGCGCTTTTGCGGGGCGATGGACTCGGAAATGAACGGAAGCCGCAGTTAGATCACTTCGACGCGATCAACCTCGACGCCCTTCATGCCTTGGCGGGTGGAAAAACGCACGCGCTGTTCCGGTTCCAGCACCATCACGCCCGAACGTCTGAGCGCACTGGCATGGATATAGACATCGCCGCCGCCGCCGTCCGGCATGATGAATCCGAAGCCTTTCTGGTCGTTGTAGAACTTGACCTTGCCTTCGACCATGGGACCGCCGGGTCCCAAGTCGTGCGCGGCGAAGCGGTCCTGGCCGAAGCCGCCCTGTCCGAATCCGCCCCTGGGTCCGTCGTCGCGGCGCGGACGGCGGGGCGGCGCCGGATCGGCGGTACTGGTATCGACGGAATGGACGGTCACGACCTGCAAGCCGCGCGGCGATTCCTGCAAGTCGCAGATGATCGTGGCGCCTTGCGGCAGGTTGGGTGTGCCCAATGCGGCCAGCGCGGAGGCATGGCAGAAGGCGTCGCTGCCGCTGTCGAGGGTGATGAAACCGTATCCTTTGGTTGCGTTAAACCACTTGACCGTGCCCTTCACCGAAGCCTGTGCGAGGGGCTGCGTGCCGTCGTTGTCGAAGTTCGTCATGTTAAAAGCCGATGCCGCACCAGCCGGAAATGATCCAAAAACGCCACCTGCCCGTCCGGCGAGCGGGCCAGTGCGTCAAGATGCATCATGCCTTTAAGCAAAGCTCGACTGCAAGCCGTCCGGCCTTGCCGCGCCGTAGCGGCAAGCCGGCTTTTTGGCGGGCAACCGGTTTCCTGCCGGGGTATGTTAAAATATTAATACCGGCGGCCGTTTTCTCCCAACGCGCGCAAGGCGGCAGCGCCTGGCGATTCTATATTGATAATAATTACCCCTTGCGGGACGAACCGCTCCGGGAGCGGACGCCTCAGAACGGCCACACCAGCCATTCGCGATTGCAGGTATTGGCGCGCACCTTGACCGGGTCGTCGTTGTATTCGTCGTCGATGCACACGGCCGGGCTGCGGGCATAGAAGGTATTGCCCATCAGCTTGCCGTGCAGGTGCTGCTGCCGGCCCCCGGCACGCCCGTCGATGCGCACCGCCGCGTGGCGGACATTGGCGATCAGGTTGTTCTGCACCACCGCTCCGCCGTCGTCGCCGCCGATGACCGGGATGGCCGCGAAATCGGGGAAGGGCGGAAAGGCCTCAGCCGCCAGCAGCCGCACGCCGTCTTCGGCGCCGACCACCTTGTTGTTGCTGATGAGCGTCCCGGCAGCGTAGACGGTGATGCCCGCTGCGCTGCTGTCGGTGATGGTGGTACCGGTGATCTCCGATTCGGCGCCCGGCGCCACGATGATGCCGTCGCGGGCTTTGGCGATCACCGCGCCTTCCACCTTGACGCTGCCGAGCTGGCCCGGCAGCAGCAGCATGGCGGTGTCGGCCTTGGCGATCTTGATGTCGGTGAGGCGCAGGCCCCTGGTCCCGGCAGAGGCCATCACCGCTATGGCGCCGCCCACGATGCTGCCGCCCTCGACGGAGCCTTCGCTGCATTCCAGCGCCAGCCCCACCGAACCGCGCACGGTGCCGCCGTCGCGGTCGATGCAATCGGTGCGGCCGAGATCGAGTTTGGCGAAGCCGTTGCGCCCGTCGATGTCGATGTCGAGGTTCTTGAGATCGACGCGGGCGCGCCGGGCGTGCACCGCCGAGGTGTCGGTTTCGATGCTGCTGGATTCGACGGTCAGTTCCGCCGATTCCTGCACGTCGAAGGCCCAGTTGCTGCCGCGCGAATCCACCGAAGCGTTGCGCATCGTCACATGGCCCGCTTCCACCGAAACGCAAGGCTCCTCGCGCGAGCGGGCGATGAAGCGCACGCCGTCCACGGTCAGGGCGTCGCCCAGCGGGATATGGGCGACGAGGCAGGGTTTACCGGGCGGCGCCTGGATCACGGCCCGTCCCGCCCCGCCGTAGGTGGCGATGGTCAGCGGCCGGTGCACATGCACGGTCTCGACGCAGGTGGTGCCCTGGCCGGGCGGCAGGATCAGGATGGTGGCGTTGGGCGGCGCGTGCTCGGCCGCTTCGTCGACCGAGTTGAAGACGCCGCGGCGCGGCTCGCTGTGGCGCTTGCCGCAATCGACCAGCAGCGTCTCGCTCCCCGGGGTTCCTGGAAGCACATTGGGCAGCGGCCCCGGCGGATGTTCGTGATGGAACTCCGGCCCCTGACAGTATCTCTCGTGACAGGCGCCCGGATCGATTTCGGGCACCGGATCGTAGGGATCGACCTGCCAGGCGGTTTCGGCGGGATAGGTGTGCGGCGGGCGCTGGTCGTACCAGTCCGCGGCGGCCAGCGGCAGGGCGATGAGGCAGAGCGGCAGCGCCAGGAGGCCGGCCTTGAGGCCCAGCATCGGCAAACGTCTCCACCGGGATGGTTTGTTCATGATCATCTCCTCGCCCTCACGGGGTGGTCATGTCCGGCGTCGTCTGCCTGCGTCAGCAGGTCCAGCAATTCGTTGCGGGACGGTTTGTATCCGGCCAGCGCGGCCTGGGTGTTGAAGCTGACGGCTTTGTGCTCGTCCGGTTCGATGCCGTTGGGCCCGACCTTGTAGAGAACGTAAAGATTGAACAGCGCTTCGCCATAGCGCTGGTTGGCGGCCTTGGTGAACCATTTTTCGGCACGCACGAAATTCTGCGGTACGCCGATGCCCTTGGCGTACATGATGCCCAGGCGGTTCTGCGAAACCGCGTCGCCGTCCACCGCGGCCATCTGGATCAGCCGTACCGTCTGCGGCGGCACCAGGCAGCCGTCCGCTTCGTAGCCGGCGGCTTTCTGGAAATCCGCCACCGCTTTCTTGAAGCAGAAAGGCAGCGGGCCGCAGCCCCGCTTCAGGTAGCCGCGGAATTCGAGCGCCTCGGTAATGGCGAAAGGCGGAATCTCGCGATAGCGCCCCAGCGCGGTGCGCTGTTCAATATTGGGCAGGGACTCGTCGCTGTGCGGCATCCCGCCCGCCGTGATGCCGGGATAGAACTCGAAAGGCGGCAGCCAGAAGCGCGCCCGCCTTTCCGCATCGGCGATGATGTGCCCCCCGTCGGAATTGTTGTAGCGGATGGCGGCGCGCTCGGCATCGGCATAGGCGGCCCCCAGGGGATGTCCCAAGGTGGCGGCGATCTGGAAATAGGTGAGCGCTTCGGCGTCATTGCCGTCGAACACCGTGGGCGCGGAAGGCTGGCTGTCATAACTGCCGTTCGAATAGGCGCCGCCGCCGGACGAACCGCCCATGCCGCCCGCACCGCCGCCGGCATTGATCAGGTTCATGGCGTCGGTGTTGCCGCCCTGCGAGCCGCCCTGCATCGTGTTGCGCGGGTCGGGTCCGATGGAGACGTTCGGCGGCGAAACCGGAAGCCCGCCGGCGCCGCGGCTGTTGAGCGCCATGCTGCCGCCCGGTCCGTTGCCTGCGCCCGCCAGCGGAAAATTGTCCGCCGGTTCCTGGGGGACGGGGGCGCCGTCGCACATGGATTCGGGCAGCCTGGCGTCCCAGTTGCGCTGGACGTTGGCAACCCATTTCCACACCGCCGGGTGCGGGTAGGGGTCGCTCGTCGCCACGGTCCACAGCCACCACAGCCAGGAACTGTACCAGTGATCCCAGGCCGAGCGCATGCAGAGCATGACCTGCGGCTTGTTGGTGTTCTGCTGATTGTAGGGCTGCAAGCCGGTGGAATGCAGGCGTCCGAGGGTGATGAAGCCTTCGGCGCCGCGACTCGACAGGATGTAGATGATGCGCGCGCGCGCCTCGAGCTTCTGCTCGAAGGTCAGGTAGTCGTAGATGGTCTCGATGTTGTGCAGCGCGTTGGAACGGATGTTGTAGACGGCATCGGAAGAGGCCTGGCTGTCGTCGGCCTGGTAATCGTGGTCCGGCCTGAGCGCCAGGAAATACCAGACGAAGGCCTCCACCGGATCGAGGAAGCTGGGGTTTTTCGACGACTCCGTGGGCGCGAAACTCTGGTTGTTGGAATAAAGATCGCCGAGCCGCACCTGGGCGAAGAAATCGTCGCCCCGCCAGGCATCCTGACGCCAGACTTTCACCGCATCGGGCAGCGTCAGCGCCTGTTCGGTGCGATAACCGTCGGCGTAATCGGCCGAGAGCCGCGAGCCGGAGCCGATGACGATCAGGAACGCCGCTGCCAGAGCGATCGTCAGAACGAACGAACGCAAGCCGCGCGCAAAAGTAAATTCCTTCGGATCGGACGTGCTGCGAAGCTTTCCGCCCCGTGGCCTTCGACCACGCTCTGAACGCAATGCCCCAACCAACCCCACCATCCCCCAATACAACTAGCCTGCGGAATTCTTTGGATTATCCTTAACATTTTCCTAGGCACAGCGCTATGCGCAATCGCGAGTCGCAATTTCATGACCTGTTCCGAACGCCATTTATTATGATTTGAACCGCAGTCCGGCGCGGCGCTAGCAACCCGGTGCGGGCTTGCTGCCGGTTGCGGGCTTGATCTTTGCAGCGGCCGGCGAAAAGCGAAAATGACCCTTTGGGGTCAAGCTCTATCAAGGTTAAAGACGGCTATGATTCGGACACCGCCGCCGTCGATTCCCTGACGACAAGTTCGTGCGCCAGCACGCGTTCCAGCGGCAGGTCCTGGGTCCGTTTCTGCGTCAGGATCGAAACCGCCACCGCCGCCATTTCCTTGATCGGCTGGCGGCAGGTGGTCAGGCGCGGCCATACCACCTGGGCGACGATGGAATCGTCGAACCCGGCGATGGATAGATCTTCGGGCACTTTCAGGTTGAAGCGCTGCGACACCGCCAGCACGCCGGCCGCCATGTCGTCGTTGCCGGCGAAGATCGCCGTGGGCCGTTTCTTCAGCGTCAGCAGGCGTTCGCCCGCTTCCATGCCGGACTGGTAATTGAAGAAGCCCTGGGCGCAATACTCCTCGGCGAGTGCGAGGCCCGCATCGGCAAGCGCGGTGCGATAGCCGTCGAAGCGCAGCCGCGACGCGCCGTGATCGGGCTTGCCTTTGACGAAGGCGATTCGCCGGTGACCCAGGCCGACCAGGTAGGCGGTCATCTCGTAGGCCGCCTTGTATTCATCGATGCTGATGGCGGGCGAACCGGTCATGCGGATGCCGGGCGCGATGCGCACGTAAGGCGTCTTTGCCTGCGCCAGTTCGTCGATGATCAGGCGGGCATCGCACAAAGGCGGCGTCAGGATGACGCCGTGCAGCACGGATTCGCTGAGCAGCACGCGCACGCGCTGGCTGAGGTCCGGGTCCTGCAGCGGATTGAGCATCTCGACGACCAGGTGGTAGCCCTCTTCGCGGCAGCGGGCCAGGGCGCCGAGCTGCAGGTCGGCGATGTAGCTGCCCGGCGGCACGTCGTGCAGCAGTCCGATGAGATAGGAGCGTTCGCTGGCCAGCCCGCGGGCGAAGACGTTGGGGCGGTAGTGCAGCGCTTCGATGGCGGCCAGGACCGCGGTGCGCGTCTCGAGCCTGACATTGGGCTGGCGGTTGATGACCAGCGAGACGGTCTTGATCGATACGCCGGCCTTCCTGGCGACGTCGTAGATGCTGACGGGTTTGTCGCCGTTCTGCTCCTTGCGCGGCCTGCGGCCGTTCTTCTGCTTGGCGAAGCTCTGCGGATCCAGCCCCAGGCGCGACAGCTCCGGCAGGGCGCCGACGTCCAGGCCGACGCCGCCGGTCAGCGCGGCCCGGAGCAAGGTGCGCAGCTTGTCGGGACCGATGCGGTTGAGCCGGTCGATCAGGGTGGCGCGGTCGAAGGTCAGGGTGTGCCGGAAATTCCGTTCGCCGCAGAGATATTGGAAATAGGGATTCTCCAGCCAGCGGTCGCACAGGGCGTCGTCGGCAAGATCGTAGAGGCCGCGCAGGATCGCCAACCCCACCAGCAGCCGCACCTCCCTCGGCCGGCCGGCGCCTTCGGCGGGCGCAAAATGGCCTTCCAGGAGGCGCCAGTCGATCGCCACATTCAGTTTTGCCAAGGGATGTGCGGGATCGATGATCTCGACCAGGCGCGGTCCTGCGTCTTCTTTTTCTGCATCCCGGCGCTGTTTCGGCCGCATCGTTTCACTGCATGGCTGGAACCGGCTTGACCGCCAAACCGGCGGCCGGACTTTACCGTTCAATCTGCCGGGGTCAAAGGAAACCGGAGCGTGCGGCGTTCAACAATTCGATGCAGCAGACGATGTGATAGAACGAACTCGCCGGCGCGGGCTCGAGGGCGAAACGCCCGTCCGGCTCGAAGCGGTCGCGCCACAGGCCCGGCAGAGGCGTTTCGAGATAACGCCACAACGTCCGCGCCCCTTTGATCGCTTCGCCGCTGAATCGCTCATCCCCGGGCTGCGCCAGAATCAACGCCGCCTTGATGCGCTCGGTCTGGGCCCACAGCCTGGCGGTCGGCACGGTGACGGCGAAGCTGTCGTTCATCGCATGGACGGCGGCATCGCGCACGGGATCGATGCCGCGCAAGCCATGCTCGAACAGCCGGAGCGCCTGCTGCCGCGCCTTGGGCTCGCCCCGCAGCGCGCTCCAGCGCGCCAGCAGCCAGGCCCATTCGAACTGGTGCCCGGGCTCGACCACATGGCCGTCCTCGCCCGGGGCGGGATTCCACGCCGCATCGAAATACTCGCGCAGGAAGCCGCCTTCGGCGTCGATGAACCTGCTGCGGCAGAGATGGGCGATGCGGTCGGCCTCTTCGTCCCAGAAGCTGCCCGGTTCCACCGCGCACCAGGCCAGCAAGGCCTCGAACAGATGCATGTGCGGGTTGCTGAGGAAAGGCTTGGGCCCGGTTTCGGCAAAACCGCCCGCCGGGTTCGAGCGCACCTCCTTGATGCGGGCGAAAAGGGCGTGCGCCATCTCCTTGAGATCCGTCCGCTGCGGCAGGACTTTGCAGACGGACGCCATGGCCAGCAGCGCAAAGGCCTGGTCGTAGAGCTTGGTGGTGGTGTCGAGCACCTCGCCTGTGGCGGAGACGAGGGTGCAGAATTGCCCGTCGCTGCGGCGGTAGCGGCGGATCAGGTAATCGATGCCGTGCGGCGCCGCCTCGCGCCAGGGCCCGTTCCAGCCCATGGTCGCCGCCGTGGCATAGACGAAGCTCTGCCGACCCTGGACGCGGGCGCGCCGGAACGAATCCGGCGGCGTGCCGTCGAGATCGAGCAGTTCGTAAAAGCCCCCCTCTTTGCGGTCCGCCCCGTTTTGCCACCACAAGGGCAGGGCATGTTCCCTGAGCCAGGTGTCGAAGCGGTTGGCCAGTTCGCGGAGTTGGTCGGTCGGCATGTCATACGCCCAAGCTGAGAGTGCGGTTTCTTATAAGCCCCTTCGGGCCGCTGCGAGCGCTGTCTTGTGACACAGGATGCGGCCCGGTGCACTTCGGGCAAGCCAAGGCGTTGGTAGCCTTCCCGGCTGGATCGCATCGCACGCTATGCGTGTTTTTCAGGCAAAAAAGGTAGAAAGCGCTTACCTATATTAGAATTATAATAAGAATAATTATAATGATAGCATTATCATTTGTTTTTATTGTGTAAATTCAATTTGAATCGGCAATTGTTGTTATTCCGCCACTAAACTTCAAAATTGTGAAAGGGCTGTCATCGCGTTATGGAAAGCGCTTACCGCAACTTCTACACTAGACCCTGTAAAAAGGGTGCGAGGGGGCCCCCTTCGCGCCACAAAAAACGCGTTTTTCAGAAGGGGAAGTCCAGATGAAATCCAAAGTGAAGTTCTGCAGCCAAACGGCAGTGGCAGCGCTGTTGCTTGGCATGACCGGTGTTGTTGCTCAGGCGCAAACATCGGGCGAAATCGAGACCGTTACGGTCACGGGCTTTAGGGCCTCGCTGGCCACGGCACTGGCAGCGAAACAGAACTCGAACCTGATCATGGAATCCGTTGCGGCCGAAGATATCGGCAAGATGCCCGACCAGGATGTGGCGGAATCGCTGCAGCGTCTGCCTGGCGTGCAGATCAACCGCGACCAGGGCAAAGGCAGCACGGTTCTGATCAACGGCCTGCGCCAGAATCTCACCACGCTTGATGGCGACATCTTCCTCACCGGCAAGGAATTCTACACCTACGGTGAAGCCTCGGGCGGCGGCTCCGGCGCCAACATCCAGTACGACTCTCTGTCGAGCGTCCCCAGCGAAGAAATCGGCGGCGTCGATATCTACAAGAGCCCGAACGCGGCCCTGACCGAAGGCGGCATGGGCGGCATCATCAACCTCAAGACCCGCGATCCGTTGAGCATGCCGGACGGCCTTTCGGTCACGGCGAACCTGCGCGGAACGTCGACGAGCTATCAGTCGCTGGCCAGCACGACGCCGAACGCCACGCTGGTGGCCTCCTACAAGCCCTCCAGCACGCTTGCGATCATCGGCAGCGTCTCCTACGACGACGTGACCACGCGTACCAAAGAGATGGAAGCCTACAACCGCAGTCCTTGGGTGATCACCTCGGACGGCGTCAGGGGCTATACCGGCACCGGTCCGCTCAACGCCACCAACGGCGAAACGAGCATCGGCACGATGTATCTCCTGCCGGAATACATGTACTGGAGCAATGTCATCGACCAGGACAAGACGACCGGTGCCTCGGCCGGCGTGACCTGGGCTCCCACCGACGCGATCACGACCAGCCTGGTCTGGTTCTTCTCGCACGATTGGGACAGGACCACCAACTATTCGAACAAGATCGGCTTCAACGGTGCGGGCGCGACCTCGAACGTGCCGGGAAGCGGCGCTCCGGGCATTGATGCCGACCTTCCCTATACGATCGATGGCAACGGTGTCGTGGAAGCGGCAACGTTCTATGTGCAGGGTGCGGAAACGGCGACCCTGGTGCAGGTCAACAACTCGGACGCCAACAATCTCCAGTGGCATACGACCATTGACGACGGCGGTCCGCTCACGGCCACCTTCGATGTCGCCTACTCGCGCGCAACGTCGAAACTGAGCGCTGCCCAGGAAGACATCGAGCATGGCTACTATTCGGCACAAGGCCAAACGGCTTCGATTCAGCCGAATGCACCGGGCTGCAACAACTTCGGGTCCAGCTGCACCGTCGGCAATCCGGCGATCCAGGTGCAATATAACAATGGCGGCAGTACCGGCCTGCCCAGCGCGTCGTACATCGGCGCTTTCGCGGATGTGCTCTCCAATCCGGACTATGCGCTGTTCAAGTCCGCCTGGGCTTGGGGCAACATGTCGAAGCAGGAGGAGCACGCCTTCAGAGGCGCGTTGGTCTACAAGCCTTCCTTCTTGAAGTCTGTCGACGGCAGCGTCACAGCCGGTTTCCGTATCGCGGCGCGCGACGTCTGGCAAACCTTCGGCCGCTACCTGATCGACGGCTTGGACGTCAACGGAAATTACATCGCCAACTGCTGCTACGGGCAAGGCAACGGGCCGGGGCTGTACTACCAGGATCCGGGCTACGCGGCCATCCCGTACGACACGGCAACGTCCAATCCGTCCTTGGCGCTGACGGTCAACAACTTCATGTTCGGCAATATGATCGTGAAGAATCCGGTCACCGGCGGCATGCAAAACCCGGCGACGTTCTACAACTCGATCTGGAATCAGGCGGCGAATGTGCCGACCAACACACCGTCCGCCGTTGTGGTGAACGGCGTCGCCGTTCCGTGTTCGGGTGCTTCGCAACCGGCCGCCTGTTCGGTCCCGGCCAAGACCGCGGTGCCCAACAACTCGGAAGCGTTCTACCCGGACACGCTGAGCTCGTTCAACGTGCATGAGAGCACCCAAGCCTTCTACTTGATGAGCGACTTGGGCGACAAGGACAAAGGCTTCCACGTCAACGCGGGTGTTCGCGTCGTCTTCACCAACCTTGTGGTGACCGGCGCGACGTCGGCTGCGACGGTGTATTCCTCCGGCACGGCCACTTGGAACGGCGTCAACAGCAACAACGTTCCGTTCACCACAGGCCACTACACCGTCGATATCCTGCCGTCGATCAACATCGCGCTCTATCCCACGGACGATCAGATCGTCCGCTTGAGCGCGGCGCGGGTGATGTCGCCGGCCGATTTGTTCGCTCTTGGCCTCGGCCAATCCTACAACTTCACGCGGGGCGCCGGCTGCGCCAAGGGGAGCACGGTAACCACCGGCACGCCGGGCACCACGCCGGGCTGCAACGTCGGCTACGAATTCGCCAACGGCTCTTCGGGCAACCCGAATCTGGATCCGTATCGCGCCACGCAGTTCAACGTCTCTTGGGAAGACTATTTCGCCCCGCAAGCGTTGGTCAGCGTCGGCGGCTTCTACAAGCAGATCGAGAGCTTCGAAGTATACCAGCCTGTGCAAACCACGGTGATGGACGACTTCGGCGGCACGGCTGGCCCGATCACCATGCCGGTCAACGGCGGTCACGGCCAGATCTACGGCCTCGAGTTCTCGGGGCAGTATGTGCTCGATATGGGGCTGGGCGTCGCGGCCAACTACACCTACACCCAGTCCGAGTCGGTCATTAAGACGGCGTTCAGCAATCACCTGCCGATCCCGGGCGTGGCCGCGCACGCTGCGAGCGCGACGGTGTTCTACGAAAACTATGGCTTCGAAGCGCGTCTGTCGTATTCGTGGCGCAGCAGTACCGTGAACGGAACCATCGGCGGGGCCACCTTCTCGCCCACCGACACGGCCACCGGCACGACGCCGGCCTATGGCGTCTTCACGGCACCGATCGGCCAGCTCGATGCGCAGGTGCTGTACAACATCACCGATTACCTCAGCGTCTATGTGGGGGCCCAGAACCTGACCAACGAGGCCAACCACATGTATCTGCAGTTCAAGAATCAACCGTTCATCTATGACAACACCGGCACGCGGTACTTCTTCGGTGTGAGGGCCCACATCTAAACGGGACCCATTTTCCCAGGGTGGCCTGCGGCCACCCGGCGTTCCGGGAGGCGACGGCTCGTCCGTCGCCTCCCTTTTTTGATTGGATGGCCGTGCCGGATATCAGCCGGCAACGATCCGTATTTGGCCGTCGGGCCGTTCCGCCGGGGCGCGGTTACTCGGCACCCATCACGAAGCTCGTGATGCTGCGCGGCGCCAGCGTCGCCGAGAACATCCCGTCCGCGGCCGCCAGCGTCCCCACAGCCGCCAGCTCCTCGGTCGCCGAGGTGCGCCAGCATTGTGCCAGCGGGCCCGGCGCCGGGAAGGGCAGCACGGTTTCGCGCGTGTTCTTGTTGATCGCCACGGCGACGCAGGTTTTGCCGCCCTTAAAGGCCGCGAGATACACGTCGGGCGCCGCTTCGGAGCGCGTCGCCACCCGCCGGAAGCCCGGCCGCACGAAGCGGGCGAAGTTGCCGACGGCGAACAGCCGCTTGGAGGTGCTGTAGGTCTTCTTCTCCAGGTCCAGGTTGATGAGCGAGCCGCGGCCGTTGCCGTAGGCGATAGCCCACCAATAGAACCAGGCGCTGACCTGGTTTTCGACCACATGGGTGTGCAGCAGCTGGGCCCAGAACAGCCCGTCGTCGATGCCGGCATCGTTCTTCGCAGCCGTCGAGGTTTCGGTCTGCCAGACCGGCTTGCCGGCGGCGCGCGCCAGGGGCATGGGCCCCGAACGATAAGGGATGGCCTCGTCGCCGCGGTCGGTATAGGCGTGCGCGGCGCAGATATCGACGCGGGCGGCGGCGGCCGGATCGGCCAGCGACGGCGCATAAGGGTCTTCGCACCAATGGCTGTGCTCGCCCAGGATCAGCTTGGCGGCGAGCTTGTCCCGTGCGAACACCGGCGCGATGTGGTCGCGCACCAGCGCACGCAGCTCTTCGCCCGTCCACAGGCAGGAGGAATAGATCTGGTTGATGTCCGGCTCGTTGGTCGGCGAAATGCCGTAGATGTCGATGCCGTGATGCTTCTTGTAGCCGCGCACATAGGCCGAAAGGTATTCGGCGTAATCGCGATAATGCTCCGCCGTCACATGGCCGCCATGGATGACGCTCTTGTTGTCCTTCATCCAGAAGGGCGGGCTCCACACGGTGCCGATGTTGCGCGCCGCGCCGCGTTTGGCCGCTTCGCGCATGAACCAGACCTGTTCCTCGTCGCCTTTCCAGTTCCACACGCCCTTCTTGGGTTCGATGGAGGGCGTGGGGCCGTTGAAGGGCTTGCCCCACTGGCTGCCGTCCTCGATCACCCCGCCGTCGCCCACCACATTGCGGGTGATGGAAAGTCCCGCGCCTTTCTCGCTGGAGAACAGAAGGTCCAGCACCTCCGCCTGCGCCTCCTTGGGGAGGGTCTGAAGGTTGCGGGCCTGGTGGAAGGCCGCCGAGGCGCCGAAGCCGTCGATGTTCTGTTGCAAATCGTTCCAATCGATGGGGGGCGGCGCCGCGACCGCGTGTGCACTTCTGGCGGCAAAGGGCGCCGCGGCCAGGATTCGCAGCAAATGGCGTTTTGTAAGCATCGGCATGCCCCCCCTGATGAAGGTAGATGACTGATTCTGAACCGATTTGGTGGCGAAACTTTGCCGGACAGCTTTTTTCTACAGTTTGCACTCTTTAAGAATTTTGACAGCGTTGTCATCTAAGATCGCCCGGCAGAGACTCAAGGGCATCTCCATGCCCGCAGGGGGCAAGCGGTCCGCATCGATCCATTTCCAGGGGGCTTCCGTGCACGCACCAAAACAATGCGCCATGCCGGCGCGCCATCAGACGTTTGCGCTGGGCGTTCTCACCAGCCTGTTCTTCATGTGGGGGTTCTGTACCTGTCTCAACGACATCCTCTTTCCGCTGCTGAAAAAGATCTTCGTCCTGAACTACACGGAGACGACCCTCATCCAGTTCGTTTTCTTCGGCAGTTATTTCGTGCTTTCGCTGGCCGCGGCCAAACTGATCGAGCGGGTGGGCTATAAAGCCGCCATCGTCACCGGGCTTCTGGTGATGGCCGCCGGCTCGCTGGTCTTCATCCCGGCCGCGGGCGGCCTGTCCTACCCCGTTTTCCTCTGCGGCCTGTTCGTGCTGGCGGGCGGCATCACCGTCTTGCAGGTCGCCGCCAACCCCTATGTGGTGGCGCTGGGGCCCGAAAGGACGGCTTCGGCCCGTCTCAATCTTTCGCAGGCCTTCAATTCGCTGGCCACCTTCGTGGCGCCGGTGTTCGGCGGCGTCTTCATCCTGTCGCGCACCAAGGTGGGCACCTCCGCCGCCGGTGCGGTGCTGAACGAGGCCCAGCGCGCCGCCGACGCCGCGGCCTTGCAGCTTCCCTATGCCGGCATCGCCCTGCTGCTGGCGGTCCTGGCCGCCGTGGTCTGGCTGACGAAACTGCCCGTCATCCCCGTCCAGCCCAAGACCAGGCAGGAAGCGAACGACAACCTCTGGCGCCACAAGAACCTGGTGATGGGCGCGGTGGCGATCTTCGTCTATGTCGGCGCCGAAGTCTCGATCGGCAACATGCTGATCAACTACCTGTCTTCGCCCCATATCAGCCAGATGACCGCGGCCGCGGCCGCGGGCTATCTCAGCGTCTATTGGGGCGGGGCGATGCTCGGCCGCTTCGTCATCGGCGCGGCGGGGATGCGCTACTTGACGCCCTCGAAGATCCTGGCGGACAATTGCGTGGCGGCGGTGGTGCTGGTGGGGCTTTCCATCGTGGCCAGCGGTCCGCTGGCGATGTGGGCGATCCTGCTGGTCGGCCTGTGCAACTCGATCATGTTCCCCACCATCTTCGCCTTGGCGGTGAAGGGGCTGGGGCCGCTGACGGGCCGCGGTTCGGGCGTTCTGATCATGGCGATCTTCGGCGGCGCCGTGGTGCCGATGCTGCAAGCGCTGCTGGCCGACGCCCTGGGCCTGACGGTTTCCTTCGTGGTTCCGATGCTGTGCTACGGCTACATCTGGCTGTTCGCGCTCAAGACCTTCGTCGATCCCCGCCCGATGCTGGCCTGACTACCCCGGGCGCAGCGCCAGGTTCCTGGCGATCAGTTCGCAGCGCTGCGCCACGCAGACCGCCGAGGTCAGCGGGTCCGGCGGCGTGTTGAGCGCGTAATCGACCAGCCGCTCCACGCTCGAAGTGGCGACATGCAGCCGCGTGTCGGAAGAGGCGTAGTAGATGAACACCTCGCCCTTCTGGTCGGCGATCCAGCCGTTGGAGAAGACCACGTTGGAAACGTCCCCGACGCGTTCTTCGCCTTCGGGGGCCAGGAAATAGCCGCCCGGCGCATGGCTCACCACCCAGGGCCTCTCCAGCTCGGTCATGAACAGGTAGAGCACATAGCGCAGTCCGGCTGCCGTGTTGCGCACCCCATGCGCCAGGTGCAGCCAGCCTTGCGGCGTCTTCAGCGGCGCCGGCCCCTGGCCGTTCTTCACTTCCTTGACGGTGTGATAGCGCTTCTTGTCGATGACGGTCTCTTCCGCGATCGCCGCCTCGGTCATGCGGTCGGCCAGGCCCCAGCCGATGCCCCCGCCCGAGCCCACGCTGATGAAGCCGTCCTGCGGGCGGGTATAGAGCGCGTACTTGCCGTCCACGAATTCGGGATGCAGCACCACATTGCGCTGCTGCCCCGAGCCGGTGACGAGATCGGGCAGCCGCTCCCAGCCGACCAGGTCGCGCGTACGGGCGATGCCGCATTGGGCGGTGGCGGCGGTTTCGTCGTGCGGCAGGTTCCGGTCTTTGCGTTCGGTGCAGAACAAGCCGTAAATCCAGCCGTCTTGATGCGCCGTCAGCCGCATGTCGTAGACGTTGGTATCGGGCTCGCCGGCCTGCGGCAGGACGACGGGATAATCCCAAAAGCGGAAGCCATCGACGCCGCTCTTGCTTTCGGCCACGGCGAAGAAGGATTTGCGGTCCGCGCCTTCCACCCGCGCCACCAAGAGGTATTTGCCGTCGCGGTAAAGCGCCCCCGCATTGAACACGGCATTGATGCCCAGCCGTTCCATCAGGAAGGGGTTGCGTGCGGGATCGAGGTCGTAGCGCCAGAAAAGCGGCGTGTGTTCCGCCGTCAGCACCGGATTGACCCAGCGGCGATAGACGCCGTTATGGGCCTTGAGGGGGAAATTCACCCGTTCGAGCAGCGCCGCATGGGCCTGGTTCAGTTCTTCAAGACGGGTGTCGAATTCGCTTGCCATGGATGCCTCAATGCAGTTTGGCGGGACAGACGGGATTTGGCTTGTGCAGGGGCCGTGGATTGCGCGTGTCCGCCGCGATGGTGCTGCGGAAAGCCTGCGAGAGTTCGTCGAGGCTCAGGATGCGCGGCAGCTTGAAGAAGGCCGCCACCTGCTCGGGCTTGTTGCAGAGCGGGCAGTCGCCGTTCCAGCTCCAATGGACGTTGAGATAGTCGCCCCACAGCAGGACCCAGGCGGGGTTCACCGCGTCCAGCGTCTTGGTGCCCGGTACCAGCCCCGTTTCGGTGACGGCGAAGGGCGCACTGCTGAGCGCCGTCAGATTGGCGCGGGCTTTGGCGTATTTCGGCGTGTCCGGATCGGGCTCGTACATGTCGGTGCCGACCACGTCCGGCTTGTGGCGGCGTGGGAAATAGAGTTTGGCGTCGGGCGCCTCGCGATCCACCGACCACACCCAGATCAGATTGTCGAGCTTCTCGCGCACCACGAGTTCGTCGTAGAGCGCGTCCCACAATTCCGGGAATTCCTGCTGCTTGCCCCACCAGAACCAGTTGCCGTTCATTTCGTGATAGGGCCGGAACAGCACCACCACGTTCTGCGCCTTGAGGCGATGCAGCACCTTGGCCATCGCCCGCACGTCCTTGAGCCAGAGCTTGTTCTCCGGCGTGCCGGGGGTGAGCACGGCGTGCAGCGTGGCCGCGTCCATCGGCTTCCTGGCGCATTCGTAATATTCGCCGCGCTGACAGACCTCCACCGGATTGCGCTGGTGCCAGCTCATGGAGACCAGCCCGCCCGCTTGCGTCTGGGTCAGCGCCCGGTCGATCAGGGTGCCGGCATAGGGCGGATAGGCGATGGCGTTCATCAGCTCCAGCCCCTCGATTGTGGGCCGCTTGCCGGTCAGGGCGAAAACCCGGTCGGCCGAGGTGCAGTCGAGATAGACCTCGTATTCGTTGACCTGCACGCCGGAGAGCGTCTTGTTCTGCGCCGGCAGCTGCGCCAGGAAATCGAGGATGGCCGTGCGCTTGACCTTGACGATATCGACATCCCGGGGACCGGCCGGGGCGGGGGCGAAGAGGAGCAGACCGGCTGCAATGGCCCAGGCTGCGCTGCGTCTGCTCATAGGTCCTCCCCCGCTGAATCTGCTGGTCTTTGGCGGAAGATTGTAGCTATACCCTTCCGGCACGACAACGCTGTCATGAACCATGGGGAAGGCCATGCTGGGATTTTCGGAGCCGGGATCGCGGCGGATCGCCTACGGCTTCTGGCGCTGGCACGAGGGCGACATCGAGGCGGCGCAGAAGCTGCTGTCGCTGGTGCGCGAAAACGGCATCGACCACCTGGACACCGCCGACGTCTATGGCGGCAAGGGCGGCTTCGGCAGCGCAGAACGCCTCCTGGGCGCCATCCGTCTGCGCGCCCCTCAACTTCTGGACGGTGCCGTTGTCGCCACCAAGGCGGGCTGTGAGCCCGGCTCGCCTTATAATTCCTCGGCGGGCTATCTGAAGGCGGCCTGCGATGCCTCGCTCCAGCGGCTGGGCGTGAGCCGCATCGACCTTTTCTATATCCACCGTCCCGATTTTTTGACGCATCCCCAGGAACTGGCCGCCACCCTCGACGGGCTGGTCCAGGCGGGCAAGATCGCCGCCGTAGGGGTGTCGAATTTCAGCCCGGCGCAGGTGGCGGCCCTGGCACGCCACCTCAAGGCGCCGCTGGCGGCCCATCAGCTCGAATTTTCCGCCGGCCACATTGCGCCGCTGACCGACGGCACCCTGGACCAGGCGATGGAGCGCGGCATGGCGATCGCCGCCTGGTCGCCCCTGGCGCGCGGGGGATTTGGCGAAAACGGGCCCGCAGACCTCGCCCGCAGCCGCAAGGTGCTGGCCCATCTGGCCGGGAAGCACGGCACCACGCCCACTTCCGTGGCCATCGCCTTTCTGCAGATGCATCCCGCGCCGGTGACGCCGATCCTGGGCACCACCAACCCGGACCGCCTGAAGGAATGCCTCGCCGCCTCGCAGCTCACGCTCAGCCGCGCCGACTGGTACGCCCTGGTGGAAGCCGCCCGCGGCACACGGATGCCGTAAAGCCGGCGGCGCCAAGGCCGCGAGTCACGGACAGGGGAGGAAGATGGCACGCCCGGTTTCTTGCTTGTTCGCTTTGTTGGTGCTCGGCCTGACCGCTCCCGCCCTGGCCAAACCCGATCCCGGGCAAATCCTCGCCCTCAGCGAGCGCGTGGCGAACTGGCAGTTGGCCCATTTGGGCCAGCCCATTTCCAAAGCGGCACCGGAAACCTACGATCCGCGCGGCTGGGTGCAGGGCGCCTTCTTCGTCGGTCTCGCCGCGCTGGCCGAGGTTTCGCCCGATCCCAATTTCGCCCAGGCCGTCATCCTCCAAGGCAAGCGCCTGCAATGGGGCCTCGGCCCGCGGCCCTTCCATGCCGACGATTACGTCATCGCCCAAAGTTGGATCTGGGCTTATGAACGCGCTCGCGATCCCGCCATGATCGCCCCGCTGCGCGCCCGTTTCGACGCCATCATCGCCGCCGCGCCGTCCGGCACGCTCGATTTCGGCAAACCGGCACCGGGCATGGAAGACGCCTGCCAGAGCCGCTGGTGCTGGAGCGACGCCCTGTTCATGGGCCCGCCCGCCTGGTTCGAACTCACGCGCGCCAGCGGCGACGACAGATACCGCGCCTATGCCGGCAAGGAATATTGGGCCACGGTTCGCCGCCTCTACAGCGAAGACGAACACCTCTTCTACCGCGACACCCGCTTCCTGACGCGCCAGGGTCCGCACGGCGAAAAGATCTTCTGGAGCCGCGGCAACGGCTGGGTCTATGCCGGGCTGGCCCGCATCCTTGCTTTCCTGCCCGCCGATGCGCCGGAGCGTCCGCGCTACCTCGAACTCTTCCGCCAGATGTCGGCCCGCCTCGTCACGCTGCAAAAGCCCGACGGATATTGGCCCGTTTCGCTGCTCGCCCCCGCCGCGGGCACGCCGCCGGAAACCAGCGGCACCGGCTTCTTTACCTATGGTCTGGCTTACGGCGTGGCCAGCGGCATCCTGACCGAACCCAAATACCGCGCCGCCGCCGAAAAGGGCTGGGCGGCCTTGACCGCCGCCGTCGCGCCCGACGGCAAGCTCGGCTGGGTGCAGCAGATCGGCAACGCCCCCGACGACGTCTCGCGTGACGACACCCAGCTCTACGGCACCGGCGCTTTCCTGCTGGCGGGCTCCGCCATGTTCGACATGGAACGCCCGCACCGCGCCGCCTGGTTGACGCTGCACAATCCGCTGGCGCTCGCCCGCAATGCCGCGCGCGTGGAAATCCCGGCCAAGCTTCTGCCGCAAGGCTTCGGCAGCGATTGGGTGGCCGTGCTGGGCGGCGAAATCGCGCCTCTGCAAATGACCGCGTCGGGTGCCGTCACGGTGCTCGACCTTCCCGCCAAAGCGTCGCTCAAGCTCGCCTTGCGTCCGCGCTTCGGCTTCGATCCGCCGCCCTCGCGCTTTGCCCGCGCCACCATCCCGGTGAAGGACGGCACCACCTGGCGCCAGGCGCAAAGCTTCGCCGTGCCGCCCAGCCACGTCATCCACGATCCCCTCTTCCCCATCGAAGGGGCGGGCTGGGAATCGGATCGCGTCGCCTATCGCGTCTATCTCGACAAGCGCAACGCGATCGACGTCTACGGCAAGAAGCTGCCCGATCCCGTTCTGGATTGGATCGGGCAGGGCGGCCCCAGCTATCACGAGGAAGCCGGTTGGGGCATGGACATCTGGCATGTCGGTGACAGCCTGGGGGCGGGCGGCCTCGGCGTGCTGCAGGGCGGCATGGCGGCGCAGATCGGCCCCATGAAGACCATGACCGCCACGGCGGCCGCTTCCGGCCCCGTGCTGGCCGAGATGCAGGTCGCCTGCGACGGCTTCACGCTGAACGGCAAGGCGAAAACGCTGATCGCCGACTACACCATCGCCGCCGGTTCGCGCCTTTTCCTCGCTACGGCCTCGGCGCCGGGCACGCCGCTGGTGGCGGGCTTCGGAAAATATCCGCACACGGATTTCTTCGCTGCGCCCAAGCCCGCCAAGGGCTGGGGCTATCTGGCAAGCTGGGGCCGCCAGAGCGAGAACGGCAAGGACGATGTCGGCGTGGCGCTGTTCTATCCCCTCGCCGAAATCGCCCGTAGCGGCGACGACGGCCGCAGTTATTATGTGGTGTTCAAGAAGCCGGCCCGCGCCCGTTACGCCTTCGCCGCCGCCTGGGCGCGCGAAGGGCACGGTTTACCCGACCAGGCCTCTTTCCGTGCCTACGTCACCCGCACCGCGCAGGAACTGAGCAATCCAATCACCGTGACGAAGTAAAGCCTCTTTCAACCCTCCCCTTGAGGGAGGGTCGAAAAATCACGAGACGCGTAAGCGATAGCGAACGAAGGCGAAGTGATTTTTCGGGGAGGGGTATGTCGTAGAGGTCACGGCAGGACCCCTCCCCGAACGATTTCGCTGCGCTCCATCGTTCGCCCCCCTCAAGGGGATGGTGAGAACAAACTTCACCCCGCCAGTGCCGCCGTCTCGACCGGCAGCTTGCGCACCCGCTTGCCGGTGGCGGCGAAGACGGCATTGGTCAGCGCCGGAATCACCGGCGGCATGGGCGGCTCGCCCAGGCCCGTGGGCGAATGATCGGTGAGGAGGAATTCCACCACCGCCGGCGGCGCCTGCATCATGGTGAGCGGCGAGGAGCCGTCGAAATTGCTTTCCACCGTACGCCCGTCCTTGATGGTGATCTTGTGGTTCAGGGCATGGCTCAGCCCGTCCAGGATGCCGCCCTGGGCCTGGTTCTCCGCGCCCAGGGGATTGACGATCTGCCTGCCGACATCGACGGCCGCCCACACCTTGTTGATCGCAATCTTGCCGTCGGCGGCCACGGCCGCCTCCACCACCTCCGCCGCATAGCCGAGATGGCAATAGGAAAAGGCCACGCCCAATCCGCTGCGCGGCGGCAGCTTGCGCCCCCAGCCCGACATCTGCCGCACCTTTTCCAAGACGCCGATGCAACGCCCGGTATCCAGGCCCGGACCGTCGCCGGGCAGCAACTCTTTCTTGCCCAGAAGATCGATGCGGAACTGCAAGGGGTCCTTGCCCGCCGCAATGGCCAGCTCGTCGATGAAGGATTGGAACACCCACACCAGCGCATTTTCGCCCGGGGCGCGCAGCGGCCCCATGGGCACGCCGGTCTCCATCAGCGAGGCGCCGTAGGAAAGGTTCGGCACCCGTCCCGCCGGGAAGGCGTGCGGCGACAGCCCGGCGCAGCTGGCGAATTCCTTGTCCTGGCCGAAGCTGACGAAATGCTGCTGCCAGGCGACGATCCTGCCCGCCGCATCGACGCCGCCTTTCAGCCAATGCCAGCCGGCGGCGCGATAGAAATCGTGCTGCATGTCGTCTTGGCGGCTCCACACCAGCTTCACCGGCGCGTCCACGCTCTTGGAGATCGCCGCCGCCTCGACCATGTAGTCGTTCATCAGCCGCCTGCCGAAGCCGCCGCCGCAGCGGGTCATGTGGACGATGATGTCGTCCTTGCCGATGCCCAGCGTTGCCGCCACCAGATCGCGTCCCGCTTCGGGAACCTGTGTCGGCGCCCAGAATTCCGCCTTGCCGCCCGCGACATGGGCGGTGCAGTTCTGCGGTTCCAGCGTGACATGCGGGATGAAGGGATATTCGTATGCCGCTTCCACCAGCTTGGCCGCGCCTTTCAGCGCCGCTTGCACATCGCCGTCCCGGCGCAAGGACCAGGCGGGCGGCTTGCGGGAAAGCTCCGACGCCGTTTTCGCAAAACCTTCGCTGCTTTGCTTGGCATAAGGCCCTTCGTTCCAGCGCACACTCAGCGCCTGGCGCGCCTTTTCCGCCTGCCACCAGCTTGCGGCGACGATGGCGATGCCGGGCAACAGGCCGCTCGATTGGGTGCCGCCCTCGGCTTCGAAGACATGCTGCGCGCCGCCCTCCACCACGAAGGCGGCACGCACGCCGGGCATTTTCTTGATCTCGTCCAGATTGGCGCTCGCCACCGAGCCGCCGAACACCGGGCATTTCTGGAACACGGCATACAGCATCCCCGGCACCTCCACGTCGATGCCGAAGAGGGGTGCGCCTTTCACCAGTCTGGGGCTGTCCACGCCGCCGATGCGCCGGCCGATGATCTTGAAGTCCTTCGGGTCCTTCAGTTTCACGCTGGCCGGTTCGGGCGCACGGAATTTGGCGGCCGGGGTGGCCAGCACGCCGTAAGGCAGCGTCCGGCCCGTGGCGTCGTGCTTCACCACGCCCGCCGCCGTCGAGCATTGGCTTGCAGGCACGTCCCAGATTGCCGCCGCCGCCTTCATCAGCAACAGCCGCGCCGCCGCGCCCACCTGGCGCATGGGCATGTAGCTGGTGGGCGTGGCCATGCTGCCGCCGGCATACTGGTCCTTGTAGAGTTCCGGATCGTAATCGGCCTGCTCGATCTTCACCTGCCGCCAATCGACGTCCAGCTCCTCGGCGACCAGCATCGGCAGCATGGTCTTCACGCCCTGGCCGATCTCCGGGTTCTTGGCCATGATGGTGACGGAATTGTCCGGCGCGATGCGGACGAAGGCGTTGAGTTCGCCTTGCTTGCGCGTGCGTCCTTCGCCCAGGGCGTAATAGGCGACGATCAGGCCGCCGCCCGCCGCCGCCGAGACGGCGAGAAAGGTGCGGCGCGAAGGCAGGTGCCGTTTCAGCTGCGGGGGAAAGAGCGGTTTCATCTCATGCCCCCTTTGCCGCGGCTTTGACGGCCTCTTTGATGCGCAGATAGGTGCCGCAGCGGCAGAGGTTGCCGTCCATGGCGGCGACGATCTCCGCTTCGCTGGGCGCGGGGTTCTGGGCGAGCAGGGCGGCGGCGGTCATGATCTGCCCCGGCTGGCAGTAGCCGCATTGCATGACATCGACCTTGAGCCAGGCCTGTTGCAGCCGCGCGCCCACGGGCGTCTCGCCGATGCCTTCGATGGTGACCACCTTGGAGGTGCCGAGACTCGATATGGGAATGCGGCAGGCGTGAACGGCCTGGCCGTCGATATGCACGGTGCAGGCGCCGCAGAGGCCTTCACCGCAGCCGTATTTGGTGCCTTTGAGATTCAGGGCGTCGCGCAGGACCCAGAGCAGCGGCGTATCCTCGTCGAGCTCGACGCTGTGCTCCTGTCCGTTGACGGAAAGGCTGTAGCGCATGGCGGTCCTCGCTTAGGCTCGTCGAAAGCTAGCATTCCCTGCGCTATTTTACGACGAAATCCGCGACACCTTCATCAAGAACCAGCGAGCGCTCGAAGGAAACGTAGTGGAAACGCTTGGCGGTGTGCCCGGCATCGATGGCGAAAGCCACCGTGTAGCGCTTGCCCGGCATCAGCGCCACCGCACCCGCCTTGAGCTTGCGGCTGAAAACCACCGTCCACATGCTGCCGTTGCGCCTGGCCTCGGCCGTGACCACGCTTCCCGTCTGCCGGCGCCGGTCGGAAACGAGGCCGTTCGTAACGGCAGGTTTTGCGGCGGGATTAAGCGCCGCCTGCCAGTATTCCAGCGCGTAGCCGCCGGCCTTGAGCTTCGCCAGCTCGCCTGCGGATTTCAGCGCATCGCCGCCGCCCTGGCGGGTCATCCTGGCGCGCGTCTTGCCGAGATACATGCTGCGCTGCGCACCTTTGGCGGAGGGCATGGTGGCGGAATCGTCGTGGCACATGGCCCAGCATCCGGCGCGCGCCGCTTCCGGCACCCCGCCGCCGTCCAGCATCATCGCCGCCTTGGCGGCGGCCTCGTCCATCTTGGCGTCGGGCTGTCCCGCGTCGGAGAATTCCAGGCGGACATAGAGATTGGCCGCATCGTGGGCGAACTGCACCTTGGCCTGCAGGAAGCCGGGTTTACCGGGGATGGGCGAGGTCTCGTATTTCTTGCCCGACGCGATGGTGCCGCCGATGGCTCTTTCTTCGCCGCTATGGCAGGAGGCGCAGTCCTTGCCGTCGCGAAAGCGGTCGGCGCCTTTGTGCTCGGCGGGCGTCATCGCCAGTTCCAGCGAATATTGCCCGGGGTAGAACAAGGTCACGTTCGCGACCGGTACGGTGGTCCAGTCGGGCGCCGCCGCGGCACCCGAAAACACCGTCCCCAGAGCCGCAGCCATCGTCATCAAGCGCATCGCCTGCATCGTCGCGTCCTTCACGGAAAATCGTAGCTTACGGGCTGGTCCATCCGCCGATGCGCCACGCCCTGGTGGCAGTCGAGACAATCGGCATCGCTTTTCGCCGCCGCCGCATGATCGCGCCGCGCCTGCAGCGATTGCTCCGACAGGATCATGGCACCGTAGAGATGACAGGCCTTGCATTCGCCGGCATTCGACGCCTTGAAGCCCGCCAGCACCTCTTTGGCCAGGGCGGGGCGGCGGGCCTCGAAACGTCCCGGCAGGTCTTCGCGGTCCGCCACATGCCCCCACAGCCGCGAAGAGGCCGCGATTTCGTTCCCCATCGCGGCCAGCCAGTTGCCTTGCGGGTTATGGCATTGCGCGCAGGTGACGACGGCGCCTTGCGCGTTGCGGGCATGGGGGCTGGCGGCGTATTCGCGCGCCACGGTACGCTCCATCTCGTGGCAGCCATGGGCGCAGAAATTCTGCGTATTGGTGGCTTGCACGGCGGTGGCGTATCCGGCCGAGAGCCCGATCCCGATCAGGAGGCCCGCACCCGCCACGGCGATGAGGCGCAGATGGCGGCGGACGAACGCCGTCGCCGCCCCGGAAACCGCCCGCAAATTACAGCTCCACCGCACCGGCGCGTCCTCGAACAAAGAGCAAGAACGGCACGGTTGCCGGGGGATTGCCAGGAGGCGCGCCGTCGCACGCGCCATGAAAATTCTTTTTGCCGCCTCAGCCGGTTATGTAGGCTGCGGCCGCCACCAGCCGGGCTTGGCGGGAGCCCAGCGGCGCCCCGCCGCGGCGATCTTCTGCGGCAGGTCCGGCCAATCGGGCAGGATCAGCGGCAAGGCGATGTCTTCCTTGACGATGGCGCGGATCCGCGGCCAATCGAGTTGCGGGTTTTCCTTTCCCGCACGGCGGCAGGCATAGCGCCAGATCTCCAATTCCTGGCCCCAGAAATAGACGGCCCCGGCGCGGATGTTCTCCTGCATCCGCCGCAC
>Ga0187810_10000104_pt1 | contig 38912 bp, 29 predicted proteins | sample NC_wetland_sal_i_9_FD_132963 | JGI IMG/M metagenome (GOLD analysis project Ga0187810, IMG submission 132963) | Wetland sediment microbial communities from Neuse River Estuary, North Carolina, USA - ASW_5 | ecosystem: Environmental > Aquatic > Freshwater > Wetlands > Sediment | place: USA: North...
GCCCCGCCCGCGTCCTGCCGATGGTTTTTCGGCCCCCCTGGCGGCGGACACATCTCCGTATTAGCTGAGACGAACCATCTCGCCGTTTCCGCCAAAAAACGCATGCCCTAGCCGACCGAAACGAACGGGCCCGGCACGACCCGGCGAAAAAATATGGCGTCGGCCGAAATACCTCTTTCTTTGATGTTCTGGCGCGCGCCGATCGTCTTGGGACCTTACTGCCATTTTTGTCCGACGGCGATACCGCTCACAAATTTGGCGGTAACCGGCCGCGCCAATCGTCCTCACGACCAACCGGCAAAGCTGAGCAAATGCCGTCGGAGCAAAGGCAAACGCGCTGGCATCAAACCGGCCGAGTGTCTTCCGATGCCAATCGGGAAAGTCAACACAGGAGTGATGCTCACGACGGATGTTCGAACAATCCAGGAAGCAGATCGCGCCCGTACCGGGTCCGCGAAAAATAAAAAATGAAGGGGAGTAATACAAGCATGCACTCAAACTCACATATGCGCATTCACCGCCAGGGGCTATTGGCGGGGACATGCCTCATTGCGGCGACCTCCATGCTACTTTGCGGGGCGGCATTTGGGCAGGAACAGTCCGTCGAAACAGTAACGGTGACCGGTTCGCGCCTCATCCTCAATGGTAACGACGCGCCGACGCCGGTGACCATGATGACTGTGGAAGATCTGCAGATCACCACGCCGTCGGACGTTCCGGACGCCTTGGCCAAACTGCCGGTCTTCTTGGGTTCGTACAGCCAACGCACCACCGCCGGGGCGAACCACAACCTGTCCGCCAACGTCCTCAATCTGCGCAATTTCGGCATGACCCGCACGTTGATTCTGTTCAACGGCAACCGCGTCGGTGCTACCGCTCCGACCGGTGAGACCGACATCAACACCCTACCACAGGACCTGATGGAGCGTGTCGACGTAGTAACTGGCGGCGCTTCGGCGGTCTATGGCACGGATGCCGTCACCGGCGTAGTCAACTTCGTTATCAACTCGAAGTTCAACGGCCTCAAGGTTTACGGCCAGGGCGGCATCTCGCAGTACAGCGACGACGCCTCGTGGAAGGTCGGCCTGGTCGGCGGTGCCGATCTGTTCGGCGGCCGTGGCCATATCGAGTTCAGCCTCAGCCGCTACAATTCGGACGGCATCCCGACCATGATGACGCGGCCGGGCGGTCCCATGCTGTATACCGAGCCAGGAAACGGTTCGGCGGCGAATCCGTACCACCTGGTGGCAAATTCTCGTCTGCCCAACTACACGCCGGGCGGTTATATCGGCGCGGGCGCGCTGGCGAACCAGTATTTTTGTGAAAACGGCATTTTGTGTCCCTTTGCGCACGGCGCAGCTTCCGGCACGACGAACGACGAAATCGGCGGCGACGGCGGCTACGGTGGCGAGGCGGCACCCGGCGTCAACGCCAATCCGTGGCTGGTTGCCAGCTTGAAGAGCACGCAGTTCTTCACCCGCTTCGATTACGACCTGACCAGCGATATCCATACCTATTTGCAGGCGAGCTTGACGAGTGCAGGGAACTACAACATCTCGTTCCCCAACAACTACGTCATGACCTATGCCGCCGATAACGCCTATCTGCCGGCGACGGCGCGGGCCCAACTGGCCGCGGCGAACCAGACCACCTTCTCGATGGCCCGGTCGATCCAGAACCAGATCGGCGGCGTATCCGACTCTTATACCACAGGCTTTAACCTCACCTGGGGTATCGAAGGCACGCTGTTCAACGACTACAAGTGGGATCTCCATTACACCCACACCAAGAACATGCTGAACCAAGCTTCGCCCTACAACCTGGATTGGCAGAAGCTGTACGCCGCGAGTGACGCCGTGATCGCTCCGAACGGTTCGGCCGTTTGCCGTGTTTCGTTGGGGCCAAACGCCTCGCAGTATCCGGGGTGCATCCCGCTTGATGCTTTCGGCCCGAATTCCACGTCGTACACCGCGTTCCGTTATGCGACGGCCGATACCGCTTGGAAGGCGCGCAACAAGATGGACGACATCGGCGCCAACCTCAGCGGTACGGTGTTTGAAGGCTGGGCCGGCCCGGTGAAGGCGGCTCTGAGCGCCGAATGGCACAATATCTCGCTCGAAGACGTCAGCAACTACGATCCGACGCTGAATGTCGATTGCTCGACTTTGAACTCGGCGATCTGCAACCCGAACCAGAAGAGATTCAACAACGTCGTCGCGGCGATGCCGGAAAAGTCGGAAGACATCTCGGAAGCGGCGATCGAAGTTGACGCCCCGCTGCTCAAAGACCTTCCGCTGGTTCAGGAATTCGACTTCAACGGCGCGTTCCGTTATGCGCGCTACAGCGTCTCCGGCCAGGCTCTCACCTGGAAGATCGGCGGCGTCTGGAATGTCACCGACGATCTGCTGTTCCGCGGCGCGCAGTCCCGCGACATCCGAGCCCCCACGCTCAACAACATGTTCGCGCCGCCAGCCGGCAACGTCACGTCCTTCAATGACTGGTTGACCAACACCACGCAGAACCTGGTCCTGACGTCCAGGGGTAATCCTGACCTGAAGCCGGAGGTATCGGAGACGGTGACGGCCGGTGTTGTGTACCGGCCCGCGTGGCTGCGCGGTTTCAGCATTTCGGCCGACTGGTATGAGATGATCATCAAGAACGCCATTTCATCGATCAACGGCGGCAGCGCTTCGGCGGAAAGCCAGTGCTACACTTCTGGCGGCACGTCGCCGTTCTGTCCGCTGGTGGTGCGTCCTGGTGCTTGGAACGACAGAAGCGCCGCCAACGCGCCGACGGCAGTGCTCTCGCAAGCTCTGAACATCTCGAAGACGTCCACTCATGGCATCGATTTTGAGGCCAACTATGCCACCGATCTGGGCGACATCAGTAACAGTCTCGTCGGCCAGTTGACGACCCGCCTGTTGATTTCCTACCAGCCTTCGATCCTGTCGCAGTCGATCCCCGGTGCTGTGATCACCAACGCGGCGGGCGCTGCGGGCGTTCTGAACGGCGGCGGCGCAGCGAAACGCCTCACCCTCATCGTGAACTACGCGCTCGATCCCATCAGCGTGAACGTCATGGAACGCTGGAACAGCGCCGAACGGCAGGGCGCCGATCCGACGTTGATCTACTCGACGCCGAACGTTCCGTCGATCACCTATACCGACTTGAACGTGAGCTACAAGTTCAAGCTTCGGGACAAGGACGACGACGAGAATGCCGAGCTGTTCCTGTCAGTCGAAAACCTCTTCAACCAGATGCCGCACGTCTGGATTTCGACCGGCAACAGCGCGGCGCAGGGATATGCCTATCCTGCTCCGGCAGATGAGAACGGTATCGGCCGGTATTACACGATGGGCGTTCGTTACAAACTGTAGTTTAAACACGTTCCTCTCCTTGGGCGTCCGCCTTGCGCGGGCGCCCACTTTTTACGCAAGGGTGTGGGCAAGAAATACCGGACCACCTTGCGGTGGCCACGCAAGTCCCACTTCGCTCGGTTACTGTTTGTCGACGGGGAAGTAGTGTGCGGCGAAATTCATGAAGGTGGCCAGTTCGCCCCCCATAATATGACCTTGCGCATGCTGGCGGAAGCCGACGCCACCGTCGATTATCGTGGTTTCGATGGCCGGAAATTCGCTTACTGGCAGGGGCTTTTTGCCGAGCAGTTTGTAGACCAAGCCGGCGTCCGCCGCAGCGAGGAACTCGCCCTTGACATCGGCGCAGCCGTCGGAGCCGATCGGCGTCCATTGGCCTTCATTGCGCGTCCGGCCAGCGCCGATGAAGATTGGTCGCGGCGCGCACAACGCGATGAGTTCGTTGGCGTCGACCGGGAGGTCGTCCGCCGTCAGCGGCCCCGCATACTTCAGGAAGTTCGACGCCATCCAGTGGTACTCGGAACTGCCCGCGACGTTTTCCATCATCTCGCCGAAGTTGCGGCAGTAGAGTTTGGCGCCGCCTTCGCCCGACGAGGCGATGTAGCCGATGGCGATGCGGCTGTCGTAGGCCATGGCAACCAGTGCGCCCTTGCCATAGCGCGAAACACCCGAGACAGCGATATGCCGGCTGTCAACGGGCCGCATCCTGCGCCAGATAGTCGACGGCGCGGCTGGCGCCCAAGGGCCCAGGCTTTTAGAGCACCCGTTCGTCCTGCGCGCTGCGCGGCTGGGCTTTGTTCACCAGCCCGATAATGCCTTTCGTCAGGCCGATGCTGTTGTCGGTTTGCACGCTCACCGGGGCACCAAGGGCGTAGCCCCAGCCCTTGTTGAGGGCGTCCTGCTGCCAAGTGAAGCATTTTGGCATGCGGACCCAGATCGGCTAAGCGGCATTGTCGGGGCCCATGTGGCTGGCCATTCGCGCCAGCGTTACGGCGTCCGAGCGGCCCATCGAATACGCCAGGATGACCGGCACCTTGTGTTTGGCATTGGCTGGCACGATCAGGGTCAGCTCGATATCGATGCTGATGACGGGATAAGATGCGTTGTCGACGTGGCCCGCCAACTCTTTGCGAACGAATGACGCGCCGCCGCTTTCGCCGCGGGTGGTGGAGAGCAATTCCCAGCGCACCGACGGAAGGTTCTGCGACGTCCGGCCCAGCACTTCGCGATCGAAAGCTTCTACGATCTGCGCCCTGCGGGCGGTCTACAGCGCCGCTGTTGTGACTTTCTTGCCGTTGTCGAAAGTCAGCGGGTCCGAGATTTTGGTGAACGACCCGGCTTTCGCAGCATCGAAATTCGTCACGTTCGGCAAGTCCGGATTGGCCTCCGGTGCCGGCCTGAGCGCGGCGATGCGCAACATCGCCATGGTCCGGACATGATCGGCCTCGGAGAGGGCTGCTGTCGCCGCCCAGTCCGTGTTTTGCGCAGCGGCGGGCTGCGCCGTTTCGGCGGCGTCTACCGGCGGAGCGGTCAGGCACAGCGCAGCAGCAGACAAGGCTGTCGTAAGCAACAAGCAGGTCATGCGCTTCATGGTTAGATTTCTCCCTCCTGGAGTCTTTGGTCGCTGCCGCCACGCGCGTTCGCCTTTCACGCGTGCGATCGGATTTTTCGCTTGTTTCGACGTCGCCGCAGCGGACGCGTCGCCAACGGTTTCGCCGGCAGCCGGGACGATGCGACTGCGATGTCGCAATTGCCACCGCAATTTCGTGCGTAGTAGCGAGATCGCACTGCTGCGGGCCGGTGCAGCCGACAAACCACCTTGCCCGATATGACGAACGAAGCGCTTAAATCCGCGGGAAAAATATACTAGTAGCCAAGGCGCCGCTTTGCTGATGCTGTAGCGTCAGCGCTGTAAAAGCGTTGCGAAAAAAGCCGAAAAAGATGATGCACACAGCATCGACCCAGGGAGACTTCAAATGAATTCGACGAAAAGACCGCGCCTTGGTAGGCGCGCGTTCCGTCGCGCGTTGGTGTCGGTTCCTGCCATTGCGCTGATGATGTTCGGTACAGCCGCCTTCGGAGCGTCTGATCACTTCAAGAACTCCGATGCGCCGAAATTGAACTTCGCGCCGCGTCCGATGACGGCGGAGATGAAGCAGATCCAGGCCGACAACGAAGCCGAGCATGCACGCGAATTGGCCGTGCTTCACATCAAGGCCGTGCGCGGCGGTCACAACGGCCTCGATCCGGACGCACCCAATGCTGCGAATTACGACGAAGCGCTGGCCAATCCGTGGCCGTATAAATCGAACGTGCTGAAGTTCGATGACGGCAAGCCGGTCACGACCGCCGCCGACTGGACAAACAAACGCCGTGCGGAAATCGTGTCGATCTTCGAGCAGAATTATTACGGTCGCATCCCGGCGCACGTTCCCGGCGTCAAGTGGGAAGTCACCAGCACCAAGAATGAAACCGTCGGCAAGTATCAGGCCGTGACCAAGCACGTTGTCGGTCACGTCGACAATTCCGCCTATCCCGGCATCAAGGTCGACATCCAGATGGAAGAGACCTTGCCGGCCAACGTCAAAGGCAAGATACCGGTCATCGTCGAATACGGCTGGCTGACCCCGCCGGTCTTCCCCAAGGGCTTCAAGATGCCCTATGCGCCGCCGGGACCGAGCTGGAAAGAACAGATTCTGGCGCTCGGCTGGGGTTATGTCGTGTTCGATCCGACCAGCGTGCAGGCCGACAATGCGGCCGGGTTCGGCAAAGGCATCATTGGTCTGGTCAACAAAGGCAAGCCGCGCAGCATGACCGACTGGGGCGTTCAGCGCGCCTGGAGTTGGGGTGCCGGCCGGGCGCTCGATTACCTGAAGACCGATCCGCATGTGGCGGGCGATGAGGTCGGCATTGCCGGCCACTCGCGTTACGGCAAGGCCGCGATCGTGACCATGGCGTTCGACCAGCGTTTTGCGATCGCTTATGTTAGTTCGTCGGGCGGTGCGGGCGCCAAGCTGTATCACCGCAATGTCGGCGAAACCCTCGAGGACATCGCGGCACCGCATCAGTTCCATTGGATGGCGGGAAATTTTCTCAAATACGCCGCCGATCCCAATTCGCCGGCGACCATGCCGCTCGATCAAGACGCGCTGATTGCGCTTTGTGCGCCGCGGCCCGTTTTCATCAGCGGTGGTGCGGCTGCTGCTGGCGACGCCTGGGTCGATGCGAAAGGCATGTTCATGGCGGCTGTCGATGCCGGTCCCGTCTACCGTTTGCTCGGCAAGAAGGACCTCGGAACCGACAAATTCCCGCCTATGGGAACAGCCCTTCTCAATGGCGACCTTAGTTTCCGGCAGCATCCGTATGGACACACGCAGGACCCGAACTGGCAGACATTCCTCACGTTTGCCCACCGGTATCTGAGCGTGCGTGCCAACTGATGGCTTAGCCGGCGTGAGCGGAGCTGCCCCTCCCCCTACTGCGCTCCGCTCACGCTTTTTGTGCCGATAAGCGAGGAAATGCCCGATGGATACGATCTTCACGCGACGCACGATGCTCGCGGCTGGCGCTGCGGGTGCGGCGCTTGCTTCAACCGCGCGGCCATCGTCAGCCGCCAGCTTGACGGCAGGCGACGTGATCGAGCGCATGAAGCAGCACATCGGCGGTCCGTGGCGGGAAGGCGGCGTCGACGGTTACAAGGTCGGAACGCCCGAGACCATCGTCATCGGCGTCGCGACGACGATGATGGCGACTTTCGACGCTTTCAAGGCGGCACTGGCGCGAGGCTGCAATATGGTGATCACCCATGAGCCGACCTACTGGTCGCATCCCGACACCCTGACTTATATCCAGGACGATCCGCTTTACCGGGTCAAGCGCGCCTTCCTCGAGAAGCACAACGTGGTCAGCTATCACCTGCACGACCATTGGCATGCGCTGAAACCAATCGACGGCATCAATGCGGGCACCATGCAGCTCATGGGCTGGACGAAATACATGCATGCCGACAACCAGCGCCTGTTCACGCTGCCGCCTACGACGCTGCTCGGATTGGCGCGCGATTTCCGGAACAAGATGAACGACCGCACGTTGCGCGTAGTTGGCGATCCCCAGATGCCCGTACGCATCGTCTACGAAAGCTGGGGCAATTGCAGCCAGTTCCCCGGAGCCCAGTTTATGAATTCCGAGGCCGACGTGCTGGTGATCGGCGAGGCGCAGGATTGGGACCTGGTGGAATACGCCCAGGACCTCGTGTCATCGGGAAAGAAGAAAGGCCTGATCCTGCTCGGTCATGTTCTTTCGGAGCAATGGGGCATGAAATACTGCGCCGAATGGCTGAAGGGCTTCGTCACTGAGGTGCCGGTGAAATTCGTGCGGATCGTCGAACCCTATTGGAACCTTCGTCATCCCGCTTTCGAACTCAACCCCAAGATTTAAGGCGCGATCATGGCAACCACGACTGCCGTTGCTCCGGCAAACAGCATGTTTCGCGTTCAGCACACCGGTCCGCTGACCGCGTTGCAGATCGTCGACAAGATCATCGCCCAATCCGGCGCGTCCGGGCGGGCGAAGACCGTGGACCGCATCACCGCCGGCGATCCGACCGCTGCGGTCACCGGCATCGCCGTCACCGCCATGGCGACCTTCGATTGTCTGAAGGCGGCGGCCGCCGCGGGCTGCAATCTCGTCGTCACGTATGAGCCGGTCTGGTGGTTGGATGATGACTCGCTGGACCGGATGGAAGGCGATGGCCTGTTCGCGGCCAAGCGCGACTTCTTGCGGGCGCACAATATGGTGGTGTTCAATTTCCACGATCATTGGCGCGACCGGGCGCCGGATGGCATCGCCGCCGGAATGGCGAAGGCGCTCGGCTGGGAAGGCTATATCGCCGATATGTCCCATCCGGCGACGTTCCGGTTGCCGCCGACAACGCTGCTGGGTCTGGCGAAGGAGCTTCACACCAAGCTCGGCGACCGCACCATGCGCATGGTCGGCGATCCGCGCTTGCCGGTCGCAACGGTTGCCGCGATCTGGGGCAATGCCGAGCAGATGGCGACGATCCACCTCTTGAATGGATCCGCGGATGTCGTGATCTGCGGCTATACCCACGAGTGGGAAGCGGTGGAATACGCCCAGGATATGGTCGCGGTTGGCGATAAAAAGGGCCTGATCCTGCTTGGCGATATCAAATCGGTCGAGGGCGGCATGCAATATTGCGCCGACTGGCTCAAGACCTTCATCACCGACATTCCAGTCACGTTCGTGCCGGTTGCCGAGCCGTACTGGAATCCGGCTGACCTCGGTTGAGGATCAGCCGCGGTCGCTCCAGCCTACCTACTTCGAGACGACGATGGTCCCGTCCTTTTCCTCGACTTTGAGGCGAAGCCCGGTTTTGACCAGGGCGGCGAACGCATCGAGATTGTTGGCTCGGAACGCTCCGCCGATCATGATGTTGCGCGCCGTGCCGACGACGACCAGCTTCTTGTGGTTATAGCGGTTGAACTCTTGGGCCGCATCCGCCAGCGTCGCCTGATTGAAGACCAGCAGCCCGCGGCGCCAACTCATGGCGTTCTGCACTTCCTCGGCGCGCGTCTTGGCGACAAGGGTGCCGTCGCGCTTGGACACCAGCATATCGTTGGCGTTGCCGATCACGGCATCCGCGTTCGAGCCATTCAACGCCTCGATGCGGACGCGGCCTTCCATGACGGTGACATCGACGTCGTCGCCTTCCCGGCGAACGGTAAATTTGGTGCCGATATCTGTAATCCTGCGATTGCCCGCTAGGACCACGAAAGGCCGGTGCGCGTCATGCACCACATCGAAAAAGGCTTCGCCGCGGTCGAGCTTGACGGTCCTGGTCGCGCTCGTCAGCTTAGTCGTCAGATGGGTGTCGGTGTTCATCTCGATGCGGGAGCCGTCGCTGAGCCGCACCGTCTGGATTTGACCGACTTCCGTCCCATAGGAATCCGCCGTCGTCGTATAGAAATATAGCGCGCCGCTGCCGAACGCGATGAACAGGGCGAACGCCGCAGCGATCCGCCAAGCGGGGTTGACCGTCGGCCGCGACGCATGCGGCCAGATCAGCGTTTCCGGGGACCGCAGCGCCGCTAACCGGTCCGCGCGTTGCCACACGGCCTTCAATTGCAGATAGGCAACGCGATTGGCACTGTTGCCGTTCAGCCAAGCCTCAAGCGCCGCACCGCCCTCGTGATTGAGGCCACGGTCTTCGCGGGCCAGCCATTGCGCCGCTTGCTTTTCTATGTCCTTGAACGAGTTCATTGAGATTTGGTCGTTTCCAACGCTAGATATCGGCGCGCCGCGCCAATAATCGGCCGGCGGGAACCGTACACGGACTTCTTAAGTAAGCGCATACCTTTCGCGATCAAGTGTTCCACAGCGTCTTCGGTAAGGCCAAGCCGCTGCGCGACATCGCGCTGTGATATACCTTCGATTTTTCTCAGCATCACGATATCCCTGCAGGGCTGCGGCAACTCGCCGAGGGCATCCTGCAACAAGCGCAGTTCTTCGCGTGCCGCCGTATGCTGTTCGGGCGAAGGCGTGTCGTCCACGATGTTGGACCACTCGAAATCGAGCATCCGGTCGATCGAGACCACCCGTTTCTGGCGGATTTTGTCGACCATAAGATTACGTGCCACCATGAAAAGAAACGGCTGCGGCAGACGCGGCCGCTCATTCCGCGCCGATTCATACACGCGCACCAGCGTTTCCTGCACGAGATCGGCGACGTCACTCTCGTCGCGCCAGTGAAGGCGCATAAAGCGGCGCAGGGTCGGTGTGAGCGGAAGAACCTCTTGCATAAACCATTTATCCAGATCTGCATCCATTCAGAGACTATGCCGTAGCGCATCCCCCAGCCTCTTTTAGGCACCCGACCAGTGGGGCCCGAGGCGTTTTATGGCAGATTTTCCGGTATATTCTGCCGGCACCGAACAAACCTTAGCAGAATAAGACGAACGGCATTTGAAAATCCGCAAGAATAATCCTGGCGAGGAAATCGGCGTGCTCTCGCGGCAGGTTCGTTAACCACCGAGGAATGTTCCAGGCGGCAGGCGGACGTGGACACGCCTATGGTATCGCCCCGTAACCGCAGGCGAGGCTGCACGCGGTCCTGATTGCGATGTGGCGGCGGGCGCCTAAGCTTATTGAGTCAGAAAGGTAAGTCAAAAAGCCACGGCGTTTGAGGAGAGTGGACTCAGGTAGGTTTAGAAGATTCATTTTGGCATGGAGAGCTGAGATGGGTCTTCGAACGGATGGTGGCGAGAAGCGTTTTTCGGCGTATGTGGAAGGACTTGTAAGTGTGATCGGCCATGCCGATCGAGCTCGGCCGCTGCGGGATTACTGTACCGGCTTGATGCTGCCGGTGGAGCGTAAGAGCGTGGAACCGATGGCGGCGGTGACAGCGCCGGGCCGGACGGCGGCGCAGCATCAATCGCTGCTGCATTTCATCGGCGAAGGAGGCTGGTCGGACGAGAAGGTCTTGGCCAAGGTGCGCGAGATGGTTCTGCCGCAGATCGAGCGCCATGGGCCGGTCGAGGCTTGGATCATCGACGACACAGGCTTTCCCAAGAAGGGCCTTCACTCAGTGGATGTGGCGCGCCAATACTGCGGCCAGCTCGGCAAGCAGGATAATTGCCAGGCTGCGGTATCGTTGTCGCTAGCCAATCACGAGGCGAGCCTGCCGGTGGCCTATCTCGTCTGTATCTGCCGGAAGAATGGGCAGCCGACGCGGCGTGGCGGCGCAAAACCCATGTCCCCGAAGAGATCAGCTTCAAGACCAAGCCCGAGATTGCGCTGGAGCAGATTCGCGCTGCCTGTGAGGCGGGTCTTCCGCGCGGTGTCGTGCTGATGGACGCCGGCTACGGCGCCAACACCGCTCTGCGCGAGGGCATTACCGTTCTGGAACTGACCTATGTCGCCGGCATCATGCCGAACATCTCGGTGCGGGGGCTGAGCCTGAAGCCGCTCCGTCCCAAGGCTTGGTCCGGCCAGGGCCGGCCTCCCCGGCTGATGCGCCGCGACGGCCGGCATCAGCCGGTTTCGGTGAAAGAGCTTGCCATGAGCCTTCCCGCCAAAGCCTGACGGACGATCATATGGCGCGAAGGCACGGCCGAACCTCTCGTTTCGCGCTTTGCGCGGCTGCGCGTCTGCGTTGCCCATCGCGATTACAACCTGACCGCAACCCGTCCCGAAGAATGGCTGCTGATCGAATGGCCCAAAGGCGAGGCGGAACCGATCAAATACTGGTTCTCGACGCTTCCGGAAAACATTGGCTTTTCTCGGCTGGTCAATCTCACCAAGCTGCGGTGGCGCATCGAGCGCGATTATCAGGAACTTAAACAGGAAGTTGGACTGGGACATTTCGAAGGACGCGACTGGCGCGGATTCCACCATCACGCCATCCGTCTCAGCTTTGCGGTCTCAACGCCGGAAATCGAGGATGCAATCGGACGGCTCGAGCGCTTTTTCAAGGATCGTCGCCAAAGCGCTATTCGGCAAAAATCTGGAAGGTCCTGGAATCGTTGCGGATGTTGGCGATCTTCGAACGGGCGAGGGTCATGCGGCCGGTGGCCTTCTCCTCGATCCACAAGCCGTGCCGCCTCGCTGCGCCGATGGCATAGTTTGAAATCGAGATGTTCTCCAATCGGACATCGGTCAGCGTGTGTGGGGCCTTTCCCTTCGGGCCGGTAACCACGGCAAACCCATCTGAAAAACTGTCCTTGATTTCAATGTTGTTGAGGCGCAGCCCGGCGATGTCGTAGCGATCGAGGCAAATCTGGAAGGCGGCGCGCCAAGTCCAGTCGTGATCGTAGCCACCGCAGCGGACGAGTCGGCAATCGCGGATTGCGGTAGTGCCGCTGAAGTTGTTATCGGTCTTGCCGTCAGAGGTCGGGAAAGTGGTGCTGATCAAGATGCCGCAGCCGGACGTAATATCGGTGAACAGGCAGTCCTCGATGCGATTGCTGGCGCCGCCATAGATCGCCCCACCGTTGGCAAGGAACGGTAGTTCCCCCGTGCAGCGTCGGATAACGTTGTTACCGGGCCGCGGCGATTCCTCTGTGAAGCTTTGGTCGGACACGGCCGGCCAGATCGCGAAACAGTCGTCGCCAGTGTTGCGGGCCGTGCAGTTCTGGATCACGCAGTTACGCACGTCGACACAGAGATTGATGCCGTCGGCCAGCAGGTTGCGAAGACGGCAGTCCTTGATGACGATGTTGTCGCAGACGTAGAACCACATCCCCACCTTGGTATGCTCGACCCACAGACGGGAAACGATGCAGTTCTCGCCATGGGCGCCGAAGATGCCGTCGTTCTGTTCGTCGTCGTTGCGGTATTTCAATTTGCCGAGCAGGGCGAAATCGGCGAGATGGCTGTTCGTGCCGGTGAGCTTGAAGCGCAGCCGCCGGTTGGCATGGATATATAGCTCCTCGTCGCCAACGAAGGTGGTGTGCCACATGCCAGCGCCCTGCAGTGTCACGTTGGAGGGCAGGACGATGTCGCCGGTCAGCTTATAGTCGCCGGGCGGAACGAAGGCGATCTTGCCCTGGTTCGCCGCGGCCGCAAGGCAGGCGCGGACGGCCTCGGTGGAATCGATGTGACCCGCCGGATCAGCCCCGAAATCGACCGCCGAGACGGCATTGGGGGGATGGCGCAAGGGTGGAGCGACAAGCTCGAGATCGACAAGGTCTATGATGCAATACGCCGCCGCATCGTCGGGCTTCTCCAGGCGGATCACGTCGCCTTTCGCCAGCATGAGCCCCTTGACCCGGGCCTCATCGTAGAACTTGCGCGGTTTGCCCGCGGCCGGGTTGTTGGTGAACGGGTAATCCCCGTAGACCCACGTGTAGCGCGATGTAACGGGAATCCCCCGCAAGGGGGTGCCGTTTCGGCTGAAGAGCAGGGTTGAAGCGATGCCATTCCCGTCGGCGGAATCCGGCAGTGAATAGCGCACCACCAGCGCGTTCGCCGGCGCGCGCACCGTGAATTCGACGTATTGCCCAGCCGCGAGTTTCACACATCTCTGCTGGGACGACTCCATCTCGACACGGAAGGGTGCGTAGACGGGTCCTAGAATCACACCCGTCGTCTTCATCTCTTCGGCCTGGTAGGTGGTCCAGGGGATGTCCGCACCGATCCGCGCGGTCGTGGCGCGGCGATGTGGCGCTGCAAGCGATGGCCCCGTCAGGCCGGCGGCGATACACGTCAAGGCAGCCGTGCCGAGAAGCTCTCTGCGGTTCATCCAATCCCCCTAGGCGACTTTTTCAGCGCTCTCCACCACGAATCGCTTGCCCGGAGCACAGCGCAGCGGCCGGCCCCAGACCACGAAGTCGCGGCTCTGCCTGTTCGTCGAAGCGGCCACGATCTCCACACTGTCCTGCGTGGTGCGGATGCTGAACTCGTCGCCTTTATAGGACAGATTATAGCGCAAGCTTTGCCAGCTCTTGTACAGCCGGGGGGTGATGCTGACGTGATTGTCCCCGGTGCTTAGCCCGCCAAAACCGAGCACCGCGGTCATCCACGCCCCGCCGTTGGCGGCGGGGTGCGATCCGCCCATGAACACGGTGCCGACCCGTACTTTGTATTTGGCATCGAGGTCGAGCCGAGCTGTTTTCAGGAAGTACCTATATGCGGCGTCCTGGTTGCCGAATTCGGTCGCCACCAGCGCGTACGCGCAGGCACTGAGACTGGAGCCGTGCTCTGTCCGCGGCTCGTAGTACTCCCAGTTCGCCATTTTCACGTCGTTTGAGAAGCGGTCCTTGAACAGGCTTAGCATCATAACCACGTCGGCCTGCTTGATCACTTTGGTGGGAACCGCGAGGCCCTGGCCTGCGCCCAGATATTCGTCGGGGTGGATCCTCTTCGCCTTCAGCTCCTCGACCGGGACGTCTTTGAGGTTGAAGTAGCCGTCGAATTGCTCGATCAGACCGGAGGTATTGTCCGGCTCTGGCACGTAAATGAGCCGGGCAGCTTCCGCGAACAACGGCAGCTCTTCTTCGATGCCGAGCTTGCGGATCAGTTCTTCGAAGTGGTCCGGATGCGACCACCGCAGGTGCTCCACTGTGGCGCTGGCGATCTCGAACGTCGCTTTCGCGACCATGTTGGTGAACGCATTATTGTTGACCCGCTCGTGGTATTCGTCCGGGCCGATGACGTCGAGAACCTCGTAACGGTTCTTGTCCATCTTGAAATAGGCATAGGAGTAGTAGAAGCGGGCGCACTCCAGGATCACCTCCGCGCCGCCGTCCAGCAGCACCGAGTCGTCACCCGTTACCTTGAAGTACAGCCACATTGCGATGGCCACATCGCCGCTGATGTGGATTTGCTTGTCGCGGAAGTGTGTCCGCAATTCCCGCTTGGTCAGCGGATCACCGATGTTGAAATAGGTGCAAGCATCGTCGCCCGTTTCCTGGCTTTCCCAGGCATAGAAGGCGCCGCGGAATCCTGCACCTTCCGTCCTCGCCTTGCGGCGTGCGCCATCGAGCGTGCGGATGCGATAGCGCAGAAGTTCCACGGCTTTCGCGGGATAGGCGTGGAGGAAGAACGGGAACATAAACATCTCGGTGTCCCAGAATACTGCACCCTTGTAGGCTTGGCCCGACAGCGCCCGCGCAGGAATCGAGTTCTGGCTGCCCGCGACAGGCGCCGCGATCAAAAGCTGAAAGATGCTGTAGCGCAGGGCATGCTGGGCGGCGTCGTCGCCCTCGATGACCACGTCGCATTGCGACCACTGCTCTGCCCAGCGCGCATCATGTTCGGCTAGAAGCGCGTCATACCCGGCCTGTTTGGCGGTGCGTGCGCCGGCAACGGCAGCATCGCGGGCATCGCGGCCCACATGGACCGAAAAGTATTTGGTGAAAGCGTAGGTCACGCCTGCCTGGGCGGACAATGTGACGACGTGCAGGTTCTTCTGGTCGCGGACCGCATGGGTTTCGCTGCCGAACGCCAAGTCCACGGCTTCGGCGACCGCGACTGGAGTGGAGTTCTCGTGCGTCACGGCGGTGACGGTGAGAATCCCGTTCTCCTCATCGGCGTGGATATCACGAAGGTGCGGACCGTTCAGATCCCAGACATCGAAGTCGATACCCGTGGTGATCTCGATTTCGGCATTGGCATCGCAGGTGACGCTGTAGGAGACCGCGCCCAGATTCGTCCTGACAGCGCTGAGAAAGCGTTTCGACCGGATGGTGATGGCCTTGCCGCGTATGTCGAAGATCGTTTCGCGTTCGAACGTGGCGTTGCGGAGGTCAAGGCTGTGTTTGTGGCTTTTGAAGGGAGTCGTCAGCACAGAAACCGGCTCGCCGTCGACGCAAACCCGGGTGAACGCCGCATTGGGGGCATTAACCGGTTCGCGCCATGCGTCGCCGACGCGATCGAACACTCCGGCCAGCGTTACCGCCACCAGTTCGTCCGGGCCAAACTCATCGAGTGTGCCCCGGTAGCCCATGTATCCGTTTGCAATTTGATAGATATTGCCGTTGCGCATGATGGTTTCCCGATCATCCGCCACCGTCTTGGTAAAGACTTTCCAGAGATCACTCATGAGTGCTGTGCGTCTTTCGTATTGTCTTTGACGAAGGCCATCAAAAGCCCAGACAGGATCATCGCGACGCCTCCCAGCACGATCGCGTAGATGGCCTGGCCGTGAAAAATCGTGCGAACAAGCAGACCCAGAATTGCCGAGGCCAGGATTTGCGGAATTACGACGAAGAGATTGAACATGCCCATGTAGACGCCCATTTTCCGGTGCGAGACGGCGCTCGACAGGATGGCGTAGGGTATGGTCAGAAGGCTCGCCCAGGCGATGCCCACGGCCGTCATCGAGATCAAGAGCAGCATCGGGTCTTTGAAGGCGTACATCGACATCAAGCCGATGCCCCCGATCACGAGGCAGACCATATGCGTCGCGACGCGCCCGACTTTGTTGGCAAGAGCGGCGAGCGGGAACGCCACAAGCGCGGCAACGCCGTTGTAGACACCCATCAGGACACCCACCCAGTTGGCGCCGGTGTTGTAAAGCTCGGAGGTTACGTCGCTCGAGCCGAAATGGAAAACGGTGACGGCCGAAGTCGAATAGATGAACATCGAAAACAGCGCGAACCAAGTTAGCATCGTCACCAGCGCGAGCTGCTTCATGGTAGCCGGCATGTTCTGAAGGTCGGCCACGATCTCGACCATGCCGCCGAGCTTGCCGTTTGCGTGCCGCCGGGCTGCGACGAATTGCAGGACGCCATAGAAAACGAATCCGACCGAGAGGATGTAGAGGCCCTCGTACCAGCTCAGTGCGTAAATCAACCACGTAAACGCGGCGCCGGAGAGGATCAGAGCGGCGCTCTGGCGATGGCAAGAGCGCTTGTCGAGCGCTGTTTCACTCGAATCGCGCGCGGAGCACAGTGCGCTTTCGCTGAATCGCTCCTGTTCCTCGGGCGAATATTCCCGCACGCGCACGATGGTCCAAAGCACCGCCAGAAGGAATGCGACACCGCCAATATAAAACGACCATTTGACCGAAGGCGGAATCTGGCCTGCCGGCGCCGTGTTGGCGATGTGAAGCCATCTCGTAAACACCCATGGGCAAATCGAGGCGACGACCGAACTGGCCCCGATAAAAAACGTCTGCACCGCGAAGCCCTGCGTACGCTGTTCATCTGGAAGCATGTCGCCGATGAAGGCGCGGAACGGTTGCATCGTGACGTTGATCGACGCATCCATGATCCACAGCATGCCTGCGGCCACCCAGAGGCCAGGGGAGTTCGGCATGCAGATAAGGGCGAGCGACGACAGGATGGCGCCCACGAGGAAATAGGGTTTGCGCCGCCCGAGTCTGTTCCAAGTATTGTCGCTCATGTGCCCGATGATGGGTTGGATGACCAGGCCTGCGATCGGCGCGGCAACCCACAGGATCGGGATGTTCTCGACCTTGGCGCCGAGGGTTTCAAAGATGCGGCTGATATTGGCGGTCTGCAGGGCAAATCCGAATTGGATGCCGACATAACCGAAACTGATGTTCCACAGCTGCCAGAAATCGAGCCGGGGCTTTCTCATTTGTGTCTCGCAATCGCGGTAGCAGGTTGAGCAGCGCTCCTGAGCGCGAACCAGCGGTCGATCTGCTCGGCCGAGATCTGCGACAGGTCGCTCACAATCAGGCCGGCGCCGTTGCGCCGCAACTCTTCTTCGTTGCCGTCCCGGGCCACGCCCAGGACAAGACCGAAGCCCCCCCTGACCCCCGCCTGGATGCCGGAAACCGCGTCTTCCACGATCACGGTCCGATCGGCCGTCGCGCCCAGTCGGTCGCAGGCAAGCGTGAAAATGTCGGGTGCCGGCTTGCCTTTCAGCTTCAGTTCGGCGGCAGTGATGCCGTCGACGCTGGTTTGGAACAGCCACGCGAGGCCGGCCTTCCTCAATACGAGGTCGCAGTTCTTGCTCGACGTCGCAATGCCGACTCGCACACCCTTTGCGCAAAGGTCGCGAATCAAGACGACCGACGAATCGAAGACCTCAACGCCGTCCATCTCGATCAGGCGGTTGAATGCCGCATCCTTGCGGTTGCCCACTCCGCAGACGGATGAGTCGCCTGGTGCATCTTCCGGATTGCCCATCGGAAGCGCGAGCCCTCTCGATGCGAGGAACGCGGCGACGCCGTCGTAGCGCGGACGTCCGTCGACGAAGGACATATAATCGTCACGCGTGAATTCACGGAACGATCGTCCGACTTTGGCTTCGATCTGCTGGAAGTATGCGTCGAATGTTATTTTCCAGGCGGAAAAGTGGACGGCGGCGGTGTCGGTAATTACGCCGTCCATGTCGAAGATGGCCCCATCAAAGTGCATCCTGGTCATCCCCGAAGGTCCAACTGCGACAACTGCTCGCGCCCGATTTTCTGCCTGGCGAAGGCATCCGGAAGCCCGGCCTGAAAGCGCGATCCGATGCCGGGCTGCAAAATAGACTCACATGTGGCGGTATCCGTCGGCATGTGTAAAAGCTTTGGTGCTAACCAAAAAAGGCAGCACTTCCTCGGCCCACAGGATTGTGGCAGACGAGTTTGGATCTCCTCCAACGCAGCTCGTTCATGGTTGTTTTCCGGCATTTTACGCACCGAGGACGTTACCTCGTTGCATTATCGGCGCTGTGGCAAACCTGCCAATTGGAGTGCATACGTATACTTGGAATATCCGCTCCCTGAGCGCCGTCGGGCGGGGGCATCGCGTGGGGCACGTCGTTACATTCGACGTCATTGCTGTGGCGAAAACACAATACGCATACGAATGCATTCATTCGCGGCGCACGTATACGTATACGGCAGCATTGGCATGAAGCGTGATGCGGCAGGATTATGGCGCCAGTTGGAGACGGTCGCCATCGTTTGAGCGAAACGTCACCGGGGCTGGCCTGAGTAATGAGGCACAGCGGCGCACGAGGGAAGGGGGAATTCTCGCGAATGCCAGACGCCCAGTTTCTCTGCACGGATTGCGGACGATACTGCGATGTCTCCGGTCAACGATGTGCTCATTCAGATGGGCCGGCTCCGTTTGCGGAAGCCGCCATCCTCGGGCCGCTAACGGCTCGGGAAGGCTGCGGCAGCAATCGTGCAGCCAAAAAAAGAGATTTGGGAGGATTTACGGGATGAGTAGATGCAGTGTTGGCCTCGGTCGCAAGGCCGCAATGAAGGGGAGTGCGTCCCTGCTGGCTCTGGTGGCGATCGGTCTCGCCGCACCGGCTTGGGGACAAGGTGCGAACGAATCCGGAGTTGAGACCATCGTGGTCACGGGCGTGCGCGCCTCTCTGGAAACTTCGCAGTTGATCAAGATGAACGCCGACACCATCGTCGATTCGATCACGGCGACGGACATCGGGGTGTTTCCGGACAAGTCGGTGTCGGACGCCATCCAGCGTGTGCCTGGCATCACCGTTTCCCACTTACAGTCGGATGACGACACCACCCATCCTTCGGGCGAAGCCACCGGCGTTCTGGTCCGCGGCCTCACCTTCGTCCGTACGAACTTCAACGGGCGTGACAGCTTCTCGGCCGACGGCCATCGCGGCCTGAACGTCAACGACGTGTCGCCGGAAATGATCGGCGGCATCGACGTCTATAAGAATCAGACGGCCGACATGATCGAAGGCGGCATTGCCGGCACGGTCGACATCCGCACCCGCATGCCGTTCGATGCCGACGACCACACCCTCTCGGGTTCGGTCAAGATGAACTACAACGACCGCGCCGACGACGTGACCTATGACTATTCGGGCGTGGGCGGAAAGAATTTCGACACCAAGTACGGCAAGTTTGGCTTCCTCATCGGTTACGCCAATTCGCACGTCGTGACCCAGACGAACTCGGACATCATGCTGCGCAACGGCACCTTCTGCTCGGCCGGCGCGAAGAACCCAGACGGCAGCGCGATTGTCGGTTCCGACGGCGCAGTCGGATGCACGGCAACGCCCTACGGCGGATCGAGCTGGCAGTACATTCCGGACGAAGTGAACTATTCGCGCGTCAACTACGACCGTAAGCGCGAAGGCAAGTCCCTTGCTTTGCAGTATGAGAGCCCGAACCAGGACGTCCGCTGGAATTTCCAGTACAACGAATCGAACTATCGCAATGCCTGGCTCGAACACAGCTCGAACGTCAACCTATTCGGCATGTGGGCGGATCCGGGCTTCGACCCGTTGTCCACTCAGGCGGTGATGCCGGCTTACGGCACGGCGCCCTTCACCTTCAATTCGAACGGCACGCTGAAATCGGGTGTGATCGCGGCTCCGAAGTCCGGGTGGGTGAGCGACTATACCTCAAGTTTCGCGAATGCTCTGGCTTCGGCGTCGGTCGTTCCGGGCGTACCGTACGTTAATTACTGCGGTGCCGGGTATACCTGCGCCAACACCGCGACCGAAGGCGTGACACTCGAAAACCAATCGCGCGTCTTCGACCATTCGGAAGGCACGCGCGATCTGTCCACGAACCTGCAATGGGACCTGACCAGCAAGCTGCATGCGACATTCGACGGCCAGTACATCAGCGCCAAGACCGGCAACAACGACATGCTGGTCGCGGACGACATTCTGGTGAACGCGAAGTATGAGCGCGATGGCAATGGTGCGCCGTCGATCACGCTTTTGCCCGGTGACAACGTCAATTATGCCGCTGGCTTCCTGACCAATCCGCAAAACTACTACAGCGCGTTCATCCAGGACCACAAAGAGAAGAACAACGCGCAGGAAGTCGCGCTGAAGGGCGACGTCCAGTGGGATGTCGACAACGGCTGGCTCTCCTATATCAAAGCCGGCGTGCGCTATTCCGATCGCAGCCAGGTGGTGCGGTATTCGGCCTATAACTGGCAGCCGGTGTCCGCTGCCTATCTGTGCAACGGTCCGGGCTTCAGCATCGCCAACACGACGCCGTCCGGCTATCCGGCGGCGTGCAACAACGCCACCCAGTTCACGGGCTATGGTAGCAATATCTGGGAAACCCAGAGCCTCGGCAGCAGCTTCTACAACGGCAACGTCTTCAACCCGGGCCCGACTGTTTGGCTGAAGAACTCCGTGCTTGAGGATCCGTCCGCCGTCGCCGTGGCTATGGGCCATAAAGAGGTCGGAACCGCCGGCTCGTGGGATCCGATCTGCAATCGCGCCGGTGCAGTCAACTGCTATCAGCCGTCGGAACTGTTGAGCGTGAAGGAAAAAACCACAGCCGGCTATCTGATGATCGCGTTTGGCGGTGATGATTTGGCGGTCTTCGGTATGCCGGTGTCCGGCAACATCGGTGCCCGTTACATCAAGACCGAACTGACCAGCACGGGCGGCGTCTCGTACCCGGATAATAGCTGGTATCAGACCCAACTCGGCAGTGCGCCCTGCAATACGCCGGTCGGCGGCAACAACGTCACCAACATCCAGTGCTGGCTAAATCCGGATCTCGGTGCGTTCAGCAATGGCGGCTCTGGCCTCAATACGTTCGGCAAGACCAGCTACAACATGCTGCCGAGCTTCAACCTCAAGGTGTCGGTCACCGACAACTCGATCCTGCGCTTTGCGGTTTCGGAAGCTTTGTCGCGTCCGGACTTCGGTTATCTGCGCAACTATGTCGGCATCACGCCGCCTCCTATCGACGTGACTAACACCTCGCCTTACGTGACCTACAATTCGCCGACGGCGGCGCATACGCCGGGGAACGTGACCGGCTATAACTTCGAGTTCGTCGCCAACGCGGGTAACCCCGCCCTCAAGCCGATGACCGCTTGGCAGTACGACGCAACGTTTGAGCACTACTTCAGCGCCTCCAGTTCGTTCACCGCTGACGTGTTCCTGAAGGAGCTGAACAACACTATCGCTTATGGCGATATTACGCGCGCCATCAGCAATAATGGTGCAACCGAAAACATCCTGGTTCGCGGTCCGGTCAACTCCCCGAACGGCGGCGAGCTGTGGGGCTTCGAAATGGCCTATCAGACCTTCTTCGACTTCCTGCCCGATCCGTTCGACGGCCTGGGCACACAGATCAACTACGTCCATACCCATCAGGCGGGAATTCACAATTCCAACTTGGCGGTTCAGCCTGGCTACATCGCCGGCAGCACCATCGCTTATGGCGGCGGTCTACAGATCGACAATGCGGTCATCGATTCGCACCGCTTGGCCGGTATCTCCGACGACTCGTACAACATCATTGCCTTGTACGAGAAGGGACCGATCGGCTTCCGTCTTGCCTACAACTGGCGTTCATCCTTCTTGACCGACAACCTCGACTGCTGCACCGGCACGCCGATGTATCAGAAGTCGGCCGGCTTCCTGGACGGGTCGATCCGTTATTCGGTGGACGAACACTGGGAAGTGTCGCTGGATGGCTCCAACCTCCTCGACACACCGATCGTCTTCCAGCAGCAGGTTCTCGGCGATACGTCGCTTTCGCCGAACGCCAAGCCGGTCAAACTTGACACCGGCTGGAGCCGGAGCGGCCGGCTTCTGCAGTTTGCGATCCGCGTGAAGTACTAGACTGTGAATGCACTCGGCGCCGCTGCGGTCCACGTGGCGGCGTCGTTCCTTATCGGATGATCCCCTCCTGCTCTTCAGGGCCCGCACACCGGTGCGGGCCTATTTTTTTGCATACCACCCCACCGTGTGACCCGGCTGCATCTCGCGCGGGCGAATCTGCAGGTTGTCGCACCCCCGTCGCAGTGGGGGCGTTGCCGGACCGCGCTGCTTTTGCCGCGTGCCTGTGCCATGCTGCGTCGGTAGGTGAGTGCGGGGTTGTTCACGATGGGAGATAAACGCGGTCCTGCATCCGGATCGCCGGGAGCATCGGGGACTTACAGGCCGACGTCATTTGATATTGCCCGCAAGGCCGGGGTGTCGCAGCCGACGGTTTCGCGTGCGCTGCGTGGAGACTCTACGATCAGCCCGATCACGCGCCGTCGCGTGGAATTCATCGCCCAGGAACTCGGTTACAAGGTCGATAAGAACGCCTCGAACTTGCGTGGCCAGCACTCCCAGACCATCGCGATCTTGTTCTTTGAGGACCAGCGTTTCGCCGCCTCACTCATTAACCCGTTTTTCCTTTCGATGCTCGGGTCGATCACCGGGGCCTGCGCCAAGCGCGGTTACGACCTTCTGATCTCTTGTCAGCACCTGTCGACCAATTGGCGCAACGATTACGAGGACAGCCGCAAAGCGGACGGCATCATTCTACTCGGCTACGACGATTTCCTCACCTACAGTGCCGAACTTGAGCGGCTGGTGGAGCAGGGCACTCACTTCGTTCATTATGGCGCGGCGCTCGAGCGCCATCCCGGACTGTCGGTGGGCTGCGACGACTACCGGAGCGGCCTTGATGCCACACGGCACCTGATCTCGCTCGGGCGGCGCAACATCGCGTTTCTCGGCACTGCATCGAACCACTATCCGGAGTTCTTTGGCCGCTATCGCGGCTATGTGGACGCGCTGCAGGCCGCGGGTCTGCCCGTAACGCCGGAATTGCAGGCCGACGCGGTCAGTAACCTGCTCGACGGAGAGAAAGCCTCCCGCCAGATCGTTGCTTGCGGCAAGCCGTTCGACGCGGTGTTCGCGGCCAGCGACTTGATCGCCATCGCCGCGCTGGGAGTCCTGCGCGACAACGGGATCGCGGTGCCGGAGCAAGTTTCCGTCATCGGTTTCGACGACATTCCGGCCGCCAGCATGGTGACGCCGCCACTCACCACCATGAGGCAGGATATCCATGCCGCAGGCGAGGTGCTGGTCGACACGCTGTTGAAACTGATGCACGGCGAGGAAGCCGAAGGCACCGTGCTTCCCTGCAAGCTCGTGATTCGCAAATCCTGTGGCGCAGGCTGACCGGCGTCGGCGCCATCTCGTGAAATCAATCGCCGACGAACATCAGTGCCGCGCTGGCACGCGGTATCGAGACGCTCATGGACGATCCAGCGATGGTGATGTCTTCAACCGTTTGGGGGCGCCATCGGGCGGTGCCGTACGCAGCCTCTGCACCGGCTAGGGTGATACCGGCAATAGCCTCGAGCCGAGGACCCGTCAGCCGCCAAAGCCGCGCCCGCTGTGCCGGGGAACCGAACCCGATGTGCACGATCAGGTCGCGGGCACCATCCTTGTTGAAGAACGCGATACGGATTCCGTCAGTTGTCTTTGCCGCATAAGCCGTTGCGTTCGTTCCCCCGGCATCGAAAGTGCTCGCGATCATTGTGGTTTCCGCGAACTGCTCTACCAGCATCATGGCATAGAACAGCGGCCGGGCTGAAAAGCCCTCGGCGCGATCACCGGCCCACGGCGAGTAGAATGTGCCCAACCGTGCGATTTCCATATCGGCGGCGTTGCGCACGCCCGGCAACTTGTCGCCGACGCTGGCGGCGATCTGCTTGCCGAGTCCGCCATGGAAGTTGACGCCCTTGCAACCGTGCGCGGCCATGTCGAGCATGTAGTCGCCGCCGCATAGCGCGGAGGCCAGCGCGTTGCTCATATCGGGCTTGCCGCTGGCGCTAGTCAGAACATGGGTTCGCAGACACTTTCTGAATAACCGCATCCCGCGCGGGGTGGAAGGCCTAGCACATATCGTTGCCAACCAGTTCAGGAGCCTTCGTGAGGAGACGAACAAGGCGTGTGGCCAGATAGATACCAGAACAGATTTCGGAACAAAGCTAGACTGGCCTTAGCGGGCGTGAGGGTGGGCGAGGATCGCACTGTGGAACGTCGCGAGAGCTCGTGGCCTCGACACGTACACGACGACCGCTTTTTGGAAAATGCAGGTGTCCGACACTGTCGTCGAGCGCAAGTTCAGATTGCTCAAGGGATTCTTGCTTATCGGTAGCCTATGCTTTCTCTTCTGGATTCCTGGGTCATCTGAACAACGCTCCTTCGTCGAGGACTGGGCCATTTGGCTCTTGGCCGCGGCGTGGATCATTGCATGGTATCTGCGCTTCATTCGCTCGAAAAGACGCGTTGGTGAGACGTGGCCGCGTGACCTTCTCCTCGCGCTTTTTGTCTGCAGCGCGCTCGCAAGCGGATGGGTCCTCTATGGCAGGGGCGAACTGGACTTTTTGGCTTTGCTGATGGGGGTTGTTTTCGTCGCCGTCTTTTGGAGCGGCTGGATTGTCAGCGATGAGCGGCCTGATGAGGCATGGACGGGTGTTTTCAATCGAGTGTTGGGGGAAGGTGGCATTGCAGAACTGAATACGGCCTTCTACTTCGACTCCATTGCTGGCCGTATCCGGAATCTGGTGCAGGAGACAATGTACGCCGGACGTATACACGATGACGCCTCTGGCGAGACCAAATGAGGCCTGCCGATCGGCAAGGAGTCGTCCAAAAAATTGAGGCTGCCAACTGGGGGGTGACCAATGCTAAATAACAGTTACGTTTATTCCGCTTCTGTCGACAATGTGCCTTACCCAGAGAGCCCGCTGGAGGATTTATACGTCACTAGCAGGCTGTTGAAGAAGTCAGGCGCGACGGGCTTTGAGTACGGCGTCGTCGCCGTGCACGGCTATTTACGCCTCGGCTTAAGCGACTCATGTGGAAACCTGACAGGTCTTCGAGCCGCACGTCGCTTTGCGCCGGTCGTTCCACTGTCTTCGAATAACGATGACCAGGTCGGAGCCCGGTTCTTGAGGGTTGACTTGATCTGACGGCACGGTCCTGTCTCGCATCATTAGTCGGGTTCCTGTCTGGTATCGGATATTTGGCGAGCGTTGCGCCGTAAGCCGCCAATCTCCCGCTGAAACCTCTTCACCGCCTCAAGCTGGTGCGCTTGCAGATAATACCGTTCCGTCGTCCGGAAATCTCGATGTCCCAAGACCGGCGCTGCAATACGGACGTGTTTCGGATCTTCGATCGCCAACGTCGTCGCCGCGCAGCCTTTAAAGAGGTGAGGGTTGACCGCTTTGGCCGATAGGATGGACCGCGCCCAAAATGCAGAACGCATTTCCGGGTATCGGTTTTGCCGTCAGTGCGGCTTCAGCACCGTTACGATTGGGAACGCGCCCGCGACCTTGGCCGGCGTCAGCGGCATCGCAATGGTCCGGCCCTCGCGCCAGAGCGGCACCTGGTCGGCAAAGTTTGCGCTGCCGAGCCAGCCGTCTTCGCCGCCGAACAGCACAAACGAGCAGCCATCGGGATTGGACATGTCGCAAAGCTGACGCGCCTGGCTGCCATAGGTCGAAGCGTGCTTGCCATTCACCAAGCCGTGCGCGGTTTTCATGACCGTGTTGCGGGAGCCGCCGGCGCCAAAATCCCCGAGCGAGAAATAACCGCCGATCACCGGTGCGAACGCCAGCATGTGGTTGATCCCGACGCGATGCATGTCGCCCCAGGTCGGAAACTTGCGCGCAGTCGCGGCTGCCGCCGTGAGGGACTCATCGATCAGCTTTTGATGGTTGGGCGCGGCCGCCAAGTCCTGGGGCAGATAGCGAACGAGAGCGCCCCAATCGGCTTTGTCGCTCGGAACGGCGCCGTTCTTTCCGTAGAGCCGGTTCGCGATCTCATAAAGCAAGGTCTCGAACGCCACCGGCCCGGATTTGTCGGCGTCGTACCGGCCATCCCACGCCTCGATGGTGCGGACGAAATCGGGCGCCACTGTCGAGGCCTTGAGCATGGGCATGAGGGCCTGCTTGAGGGAGAGGGCGGCGGTCGAGAGCGTGTCTTGCTGCAGCTCGGCGAGATCGGCGATAGCGATTTTGTCCTTGGCTTTGATAAGCGTGTAGAGGCGCTCCACCCGCTCGGAGGTGGGATAAAGGAATCCAAGCGGAAACGGCGTCGGCGCCGCCCGGTTGTTGGCGGAGGCCAGAACGCCGTCCGGCGGGTTGAGCGCGAACGGCAAGCTCATCGCGTTCGCGGTGCCATGCCAGGCGGCCGCGGGATCGTCGGCGCGGCGCACCAGATCGGCTGGCAAAGTGGCCTCGCGGATCGGGATATGCACGGCCATCGCCTGGCAGATGTCGCCCGTGCGGGTGGCGCAAATCATGTTCTGGCCGCCCACGCTGTAGGTCGTGAACGCCTGGCGGAACTCGCCCGCGCTCTTGGCCCGCATGACCGCGAGAAAGGCCGAGAACTCGTCGCTGGCCTCATAACCCTTCCAACGCAACGCGATCACTTCGCCCGAACGGGCCGGGAACATGGCAAGATCGGAGATGATCGGCCCTTCCTTGGCGCGGCGGATGGTGACGTCCTTGTCGAACCACAGGCGCGTGGCGATGCGTTCGTGGCGCTCGGTGATGCCCGCTTTGCCCGCGACATCGACGAGTTCGGATTGCGCCGCCCGCATGTTGGTGCCGCCCCAGGCGATGTCGTCGTTGCGGCCGAGCCCGATGAGGGGCAGACCCGGTACCATGAAGCCCACTGCATGGAATGACGGCGACTTGATGCCCACCAAGAGCCAGAAGTTGGGAAGCGTCAGTCCGAGATGAGGGTCGCCCGCCAGCAGCGCCGCCCCGGTGGCGCTATGGGCCGGAGACACCGCCAGCGCATTGCTGCCCGATCGGCTGGAGCCCTGCAAGAGCTGCTGCAGCAAGGCCTCGCTACTGGTGCCGAAGCTCGGCGTGGAGTTGGTGCCGACCGCCAATGTCCGCTGCCAAACTTCGGGCCAATCCGGCCGCAGCCGCGCCTTCAACAGGCCCGGATAACCCAGCCAATTGACGTCGGTGCCGGCAAGGCGCCCGATCGCGATCAGATCCCGGATGGTCCAAGGTTCGCCCCGAATCGCCAGAAGACCGAATTCCGGCGGCGGCTCCTTGGCATGGGACTGATACCAGTTGAGGCCGTCGACGAAGGCCTGAAGCCAGGCCTTGGTGGCCGGCGGAAGCTCGGCTTCGATCTCGGGCGCGGCATAGCCGAAATCGATCGTGCGCAAGGCGCGGTCGATGTCGTGGGCGAAGGGACCGCCCGATTCCGACAGGCGCCCCTGGACGACGCGGCGCATGATCGCCATCTGGCCGAGCCGCAAATGGGCATGCACCAGCCCCAGCGTGAAGGCGAGATCGTGATCGGTTTCGGCCTCGATCCACGGCACGCCGGTGTTGTTCCAGCGGACCGTCACGGCATGGTCGAGCGGCAGGCCGTCTTTCGGAAACATGGCAAGCCGCTCTTCCAAGCTGACCGGCCTCGGATCAAGCGCGCTGCAGGCGCCTAGCAAAACCGCAATCGCAGTGAGGAAAATCCGGTGCCGCCGCACAACGCGACGAGGCTTCGAACCACTTTGCGACATCTAAATTCCCTGGAAGACGAGATCGAATAAGTTACGCCGAAGCTTATAGCACGTGGGCGATGACGATCGTTACAATGAGGTGACACGGCCAAGCGGTCGCCGAAGGGACGGAGCGATGCGGTTTTCTTCTACCGCATCGCCACCATAAGCGACGCTGCTAAATTTGTGGCGAGACAGCTTGCATGCTTCGCTGCCAGGATCGGCACGACGCCCGCACAGGCATCGCCTTCGTGACGGAAGACGGCTGCGGCGAGGTCCGCGCGTTGCGGAAAATGTCGATACACGGTGCCGACGCCGACGCCCGCCTTGGCGGCAATCTCCCGCACCGGAGCGTTCGCTCCTGAAGTCTCGAACACCGCCAGTGCCGCTTCCGACAACGCGTCCGTATTCCGTTGCGTGTCGGCCCACATCCCTCTGGAACGCGAGGGCGGCTAACCCTAAAGAGCTACGAAAAGCTGCGGACCGAGCGGCGCTGGGGCGGCCCGCGGCTATCGTCGCTGTGAGCGCGGCTATCGTTCGGTTTTCGTGGCGAACAGGGACTTATCGGCGCGCGTGTCGTGGCGCTGATTAGAATGAAGTGTGAATAAGCGAGGAGCTTGATCCCTCACGGGCGGCGAAGAATGCCCCCTCAGCCCTAGTAGCGCCACCAGTTCAGCGACAAGTCGACTCTGGCGGTTTTACGATCCAATGCACCCAACTCATGCGAGATCGAATCGATCGAGATTCATTACCTTGTTCCACGCGCCCACGAAGTCCTGGACGAACTTATCCTGAGCATCGGAACTTCCGTAAACCTCCGCCACGGCGCGAAGCTGGGAGTTAGAGCCGAAAACGAGATCGACCCGCGTGCCGGTCCATTTCAATTCGCCCGTTTTGCGATCGCGCCCTTCGAACATGTCGCTGGCGTCCGACACCGGCTTCCACTCCGTGCCCATGTCGAGCAGGTTGACGAAGAAGTCGTTGGTCAGGGACTCAGGCCGCTTGGTGAAGAAGCCATGCTGGCTTTGTCCGAAATTGGCGTTCAGGACGCGCAAGCCGCCGACCAGCACCGTCATTTCCGGCGCGGTGAGACCGAGCAATTGCGCCTTATCGACCAGCTGCGCTTCGGCCGGCAGGACGTGCGGGCCCTTGAGATAATTGCGGAAGCCATCGGCGCTCGGCTCCAGCACGGCGAAGGCGGCCACATCGGTCTGCGCCTGCGAGGCGTCCATGCGTCCCGGCGTGAACGGAACCGTGACGTCGTGGCCGGCGTTTTTCGCCGCTTGCTCGACACCTGCGCAACCGGCCAGAACGATCAGGTCCGCCAGTGAGACCTTCTTGCCACCCGACTGCACGCTGTTGAACGCGCCCTGGATGTGTTCGAGCGCCTTCAGCACATTCGCCAACTGGGCCGGCTGGTTGACCTCCCAATCCTTCTGCGGCGCAAGACGAATGCGGGCACCGTTCGCGCCGCCGCGCTTGTCGGAGCCGCGGAAGGTCGATGCCGATGCCCAAGCGGTCGAAACCAGTTGGGTGACGGACAGCCCCGACGCCAGGATTTTGCCCTTCAGCGCGGCGATGTCCCTCTCGTCGATCAACACATGATCGACCGCCGGAATGGGGTCCTGCCAGATGAGTTCTTCGGCAGGAACCTCGGGGCCGAGGTAGCGGGCGCGCGGGCCCATATCGCGATGGGTCAGCTTGAACCACGCCCGGGCGAAAGCCTCGGCGAACTCATTCGGATGCTCGAAGAAGCGCCGCGCGATTTTCTCGTAGGCCGGGTCGAAACGAAGGGCGAGGTCCGTGGTCAGCATGGACGGCGCAATCCGCTTCGACGGATCGTGGGCAGCGGGAACGGTGCCGTCGCCGGCGCCGTTCTTCGGGCGCCATTGGTGGGCGCCGGCCGGGCTCTTGGTCAGTTCCCATTCATAGCCAAACAGATTCTGAAAAAAGCCGTTGCCCCACGCCGTCGGTGTCGTGCTCCAGGTGACTTCGAGCCCGCTGGTGATCGTGTCGCCGCCCTTGCCGGTGCCGTAGCTGCTTTTCCAGCCGAGCCCTTGCTCTTCGAGGCCCGCCGCTTCCGGCTCGGGACCGACATGCGAGGCGGGACCGGCGCCATGGGTCTTGCCGAAGGCGTGACCGCCGGCAATCAGCGCGACCGTTTCCTCGTCGTTCATCGCCATACGGGCGAAAGTTTCGCGAATGTCCTTGGCCGCCGCGATCGGGTCCGGATTGCCGTCTGGTCCTTCCGGATTGACGTAGATGAGGCCCATTTGTACGGCCGCGAGCGGGTTTTCGAGATCGCGGTCGCCGGAGTAGCGGCTGTTCTTGTTGGCCGGATCGTTGCTGAGGGCGAGCCAAGAGGTTTCGGCCCCCCAATAGACGCTGAGGTCCGGTTCCCAGACGTCCGCACGGCCACCGCCGAACCCGAACGTCTTGAACCCCATCGATTCCAAGGCGACGTTGCCGGTCAGAACGATCAAATCGGCCCAGGAGATCTTCCGACCGTATTTCTGCTTGATCGGCCACAGCAACCGGCGCGCCTTGTCGAGGTTGACGTTATCGGGCCAGCTGTTGAGCGGCGCGAAGCGCTGCTGTCCGGCTCCGGCACCGCCGCGGCCATCACCCGTGCGGTATGTGCCGGCGCTGTGCCATGCCATGCGGATGAACAACGGCCCGTAATGGCCGAAATCCGCCGGCCACCAGTCCTGCGAATTGGTCATCAGCGCGCGAAGATCCTTCTTCACGGCTACGAAATCGAGCGTCTTGAACTCTTCGGCGTAATTGAAGTCCGTTTCCATCGGATTGGAGAGAGAAGAATTCTGGTGCAGCAGATCGAGCCGTAGTTGCTCCGGCCACCAATCCCGGTTCATCGGGCCACCGGCTTTGTGGAAGGGGCACTTTGTTTCGGTGTTTTGGTCGGTCATGGAGCGCTTCCTTTTTTAGGTCGGAGCAGAAGCCGAGAGCACTTGCATCACCCTATACGGCGAGAGCGTGCACTATACGGCAAGAGGGTGCACCGGTTTGGCAAATTCGCGTGGTCTGCCCGAAAGCGGGAAGTGCTGAAGCCTTCACGTGTGAGCCCCTCTTCATGATTTCCTCATACAGAGGATAGCAGGAAACCTCGGCAGCCATGTCTGCCGGTGCCGCATTTGTGCATTCGATTGTGTGGCGGGGGGATTCGCCGAAGCGGGCAGGGTGTGACGGATGATCTCGACTGTGGATCGCCGCAGGGACTCCGCGCCGGCCGGCGCGCCAACGCGTCGAGGATATTGGCGGGGCCGAGGTCAGTCCATCGCGCCGATCGGCAATCATCTCGCTGCCGCCTAGGCGCGTTGACAAAGAATGACATACAGGCCATTGTCCCCGCGATGAAATGCGAATGCGTCGCAGATGCAAATAAAGGTGGGGTACGACGTTGCCTGAAACGTCAAGTAAAATACTGATACGTCAAGCACTTAGCGTTGCTGGTTTGGGCGTCACATCGGTCGCGGCGGCCTTCGGACAGGTTGTGGCGGCCAATAACGATAGCAAGGACGGAACGGTTGAGACCGTCGTGGCGACGGGCCGGCGCACCTCTCTCGACACTCTGCCCCAGACGATTCTCGACACACCCCAATCGATCAACGTGGTCCCGCTCGAGGTGATCCGCGAACAAGGCGTCGGCAATCTGCAGGATGCCTTGAAGAACGTACCCGGTATTACCCTGAACGCAGGCGAAGGCGGCACTCACGGCGATCTGGTGAATTTGCGCGGCTTCTCCGCGGGCGACGATTTCTTCCTCGATGGCTTGCGCGACACCGGCCTCTATACCCGCGACGCGTTCGATTACGACTCCGTGGAGGTGTTCAAAGGGCCGGCGTCCACGCTGTTCGGCCGCGGCTCAACGGGCGGCGTCATCAATCAGGTAACAAAGTCGCCGCAACTCTCCCCGATCGACGACGCGGCATTGGCGTTTGGCACCAACGATGAAGTGCGTGCGACGGCCGACATCAACACGGTGCTGGGAGAAACGAATGCCGTGCGCGTTGCCGTCATGGGCCAGCGCTCCGCCGTCGCCGGCCGCCCGTATGTCAAAAACCAGCGCTGGGGAATCGCGCCGTCCCTCGCCGCGGGTATCGGAACCGACACCACCTTCACCCTCAAATACCTGCACCAGCAGGAAGACGACGTTCCGGACTACGGCATCCCGTTCCTGTTCGGCGAGCCCGCGCCGGTCGCGCGCAACACGTTCTACGGGCTTCCCACAGACGACCGCTTCAAAAGCGAAGTCGATGTCGTGACGGGACGTGTGGAACATCGCTTCGACGACACGTTCTCGATCAGCGATACGGTACGCTACGGTCATTACTGGTTCGATTCGCGCCAGACCGCGCCGACCTATGGCAGTGCAAACTGCTACACGGCCGCGCCGTATTCCGGCGCGCCTTTATGCTCGGCGACATCCAATCCCGTGCCGGTGACGACGTTCAATCCGCTTTATCCGGTCCTTGGAACGCCGCTGAACCAAATATTCGTGGAGCGCGACCGGCCGAGTTCCAAGGGCACGATTGCCACGATGATGAACTCGACCGACCTGACCGCGCGGTTCGGCACCGGGCTGGCCCGCCACACGCTGATTGCCGGCGTGGAGTTGGACCGCGAGGACGCAGACCTGATCCGTTTTGCCAACCAGAACACGGCCATCGTGCCGACGCCGCTGCCTGATCCGGATCCTTCCGAAGTGTTTCCGGGGCACCAAACGACGGTGCGACAGCGGCCAGTTACCAAGACCAGCACCATCGGTCTTTACGTGATCGACACCGTGGACATCGGCGAACACTGGAATATCGTCGGCGCGCTCCGTTTCGACCATTTCAGCGCCACGTTCGACCAGACCGTAGGCGCGCCATCGCACTTTACGCATGTCGACAATATCGGCAGCCCGCGCGCCGCGCTGGTCTACAAACCGACCGGGAATTACAGCTTCTATTTCTCGTACGGCACGTCGTTCAATCCGTCGGCGGAGAACCTGTCGCTCGCAGCGAGCAATGCGGACCTGGGACCGGAACGCGATCGCACCTTCGAAGCCGGTGCCAAGGCCCAGATACTGGATCGCAGGCTTTCGCTGACGGCTGCCGCATTCAACACCGTGATGACGAACGCCCGCATTACCGATCCGCTTAACCCCTCCCTGCAAACGCTCGCGGGAAAGCTGCGGGTCAACGGCTTGGAATTCGACGTCAGTGGTTACGTCACGCCGCAATGGGAGATCTTTGGAGGTTACACTTACATCGCGCCGCGCGCCGTGGGATTGGTGGTTCCGGGCGTGTCCGGTCCGGTCCCCAATACCGCGCGCAACCAGGGCAGCCTCTGGACCACCTATGAATTCGATGAACGCCTGAAAATCGGCGCGGGCGTGAACTACGTCGGCCGCCGCGATGCTGGCTCGGACAACGCCACCGTGCCCGGATCGGTCATCGTCGCCAAAGTGCCGTCCTATGTCACCTGGGACGCCATGATCAGCTATCGGCTCACCGATACATTCGGATTGCAACTAAACGGCTATAACCTGACCGACGAATACTATTTTGCGAATTCCTATTTCACCCGGCCGGGCGAAAACCACACCGTTCCAGGCGCCGGCCGTTCGGTTCTGCTGACCGCCAATCTGTCGCTCTGAACCATGCTGCTCCATATCGCAAACGTGCTGACGCAAGACGAACTCGCACAATGCCGCGAGTTGCTGGCCTCTGCGCAATGGGCAGACGGGCGCGTCACCGCAGGTCATCGGTCGGCGAAGGTCAAGGAAAACCTGCAACTGCCCCAGGACGGCGGCGAAGCACGTTACGCCGGTGCGGTCGTTCTACAAGCACTGGAGCGCAATGCGCTGTTCGCCAGCGCAGCTCTGCCGCGCTACGTCTATCCGCCGCTGTTCAACAAATACGAATGCGGAATGTCGTTCGGGGCCCATGTGGATAACGCCATACGACCTGTTCCGGGCGGTTCGCGACGCATTCGTACGGATTTGTCGGCCACGCTGTTTCTAAGCGCGCCGGACGACTATGACGGCGGCGAGCTTGTCATCGAAGACACCTATGGCACGCACGGCGTCAAGCTTCCCGCGGGCGACATGATCCTCTACCCCGCGACGAGCCTTCACCGTGTCGTGCCTGTGACGCGCGGCGCCCGCATCGCTTCGTTCTTCTGGGTCCAAAGCATCGTCAAGGATGACGGCGAGCGCCGTCTGCTGTTCGATCTCGACCGCGCCGTCGTAAAATTGGCCGAGAGCGAAGCGGCGCACGCCGCCTTGGCGCAATTGACCGCCATCTATCACAATCTGGTGCGCAAATGGGGCGAGACGTGAGCGTCGTATTTCGTCCGGTGCATGCCTGGCGCGTCGCCGCTTTGACGATGATGGGGACCGAAGAACTGCACCGCGTGCTTTCCGGCGAACCGTCGGATACCGCTATATGGGTCGAAGCCGCCGCCGCATGCGGCCTCGCCGAAGCGCAAGTCCGCCTGGGGCGTATGCTCCTCGAAGGCGAAGGCGTCGCCAAAGATCTTCATGGCGCATTTGTCTGTTTTCTCCGCGCGGCGGGAAGCGGCAACGCCGATGCCGAAAACATGCTCGGGCGCTGTTTCGAGAACGGCTGGGGCACGCATGCCGATCGGAAACGTGCAGCGGCGCATTATCGCCGCGCCGCCGGGGCCGGCCTCGCCTGGGCTCAGTACAATCTCGGTCATATGCTCCTGGACGGCACAGGTGTCGCGCGCGACCGCAAAGCGGCTTTCATCTGGTACATGCGCGCCGCCGAGCAAGGCCACGCGCGCGCAATGAACCTCGTGGCGCGCTGTTACGAGGAAGGCTGGGGTATCGCCCGTGACCCTCATGTCGCCCGGCACTGGTATCGCCAATCGGCCGAAGCCGGATATTTCCGGGGTGCCTACAATTATGCCTCGGTCCTCGCTGGCGAAGGGTGCATCGAAGCCGCTGCCGTCTGGTTCGAGCGGGCGTTAGCCACCGCGCCAGAGCCGACGCATGGGAACATTCTTCGTTATCTCGCTCGGCAGAAAGCCGTGCGTTTACGTGAGATCGCATCGAGTTTGTTGCCAAACCTCGCGTGACGGCACCGCTTCACGTGTTCGAATACGAGGGAGCGCACGCCGCAGCTGCACCACCTGATCGGCCTGGTTTCGTGCGGCGAGGCAGATCTCTGTCATGCGACGGCGCAGGAGCGGAAGACCAATTGAAGTGGCGGCGACGAATTTCCGCCAAGTTCTATGCGCGAACTCCTTGAGGTCGGAGATTCCGGCGATTTTCACGGCGGGTGTTTTGTCGATCTCCGGATAACCGAACCGGCGGCCTTGGCTCGCAAGCTCGCACAGTCGGCCGCGCAATGCCGCGCCATCGGAGCGGATGCTGCGGCACCGTATCGAGGTTTCGGTCGGTCTATCGTCCGACACGCCCGCCGACGGCTCACAAAACCGCGTCGGGGACCTCTCGATGCGTCCTTTCCGTCGTTGTTTTGGCGGATGGTTGCAGTACCATTGCAGGCGGCTAACCGGTCGAAGGCAGCAAAAATGTCGACGATCTTGGATGTCTACCTCGAGAACGAGGCGGCGCTAAAGCGGTTCCTGAGGCGGTTCATCAAAACGCGCGAGGATGTCGACGACCTGGCCCAAGAATGTTTTTTGCGGGCATTTGCCGCTGAATCCGATCATTCCATCAAATCGCCGAAGGCGTTTTTGTACACTGTCGCCAAGAACTTAGCGTTGAATGAGCTCGCGCGGCGGGCAAATGCTGCGGTTGAGTCGCTAGGGGATTCCAACGACCAAGACGTCTTAGAAGATGAGAGCCGAGTAGCAGTCGACGATGAGGTGGACGGCCGCGAACGTATTCGACAGCTTGCACGGGCGATTGCCAGTCTGCCGCCCCAGTGTTCGAAGGTGTTCATTCTTCGCAAAATGCAGGGGCTGTCGCACAAGGAGATCGCTTCGCGGCTCAACATCTCTGTGAGGACTGTAGAGAACCACATTGCCCTTGGATTATTGCGGTGCAAGGCGTACTTGCGGGCGAACGGTGGCTTGCCTGGCGGGGAAGTGTCTGGAGCAGATGGAGTTGCTCCAACTGCTGTGTCTCGATTAACGAAAGTTGAAAACTCGGTGTCTGGATCGAAAGCGTAATGGCCGATAAGCCGAAAATCGTGAAGTTCCCCGAGGTGGCGGTCATTGAAGCCGAGGCCGCTGCTTGGGTGGCGCGCTTTGATGGCGGGAATGTTTCGGCCGAAGAACTTGCAAAATTCCAGAGCTGGTCAAGCAAAAGCGCGCTGCACCGGGATGCCGTCGAGCAGTACGGAAAGCTCTGGACCGATTTTGACAAGATGAACCAGCTGACGGCTGCCCTCGAATCCGGGCGGGATGCCATTGAACAGGGCGCACATCCGTCGGCGAAGCCGATATCGAGGCGCTGGTTTGCTTACGTGGCGGGTGCGGGCATAGCGGCCACGCTGGCGGCGGTGGTGGTGTATCGCGGTTTCGAAGAGCCGCCGCCCGTTGTAACGTCTTATGAAACCGAGGTCGGCGGGCAAAAAAACGCCCTGCTGCCGGACGGGTCCGCCGTGACGCTCAACACCAACAGCCGGATCGACGTCAGGATTTCCCGCCACAGTCGCGAGGTGCATCTCGTGCGCGGGGAAGTTTATTTTGAAGTGACGCATGACGATCAACGTCCGTTCACCGTGTTTGCCGGGAGAGGACTGGTGCGCGACGTCGGCACCGCATTCGATGTCCGCTTGATGAATGGTGCGGTGAATGTCAGCGTCGCCAGAGGCAGCGTCGAAATCTCCGCCATTACTCCCAAAAGTGGTGCATCCGGCAGCGCCGCACAGCGGCTCGCGACCGTCAATGCGGGGCAAGACGTCCTGTTCGACCGGAAAATCGAACATTCGGAGCGGATTTCCGACGCGGATTTGAATCGGCGTCTGGCTTGGCGGCAGGGAGTTTTGATCTACGCGGGCGAGCCGCTTGCGACAGTTGTCGCGGATATCAGCCGGTACTCAAACATCAAGGTAGAACTCGACCAGAGGTTGCGTGACCGCCGCGTTGGCGGCTCTTTCAAAGTCAGCCAGATTCGCGAAGTGTTCACCGCTCTGGAAAGCAACTTTGGTATCCATTCGGAGTGGGTAAGCGATAGACAAGTGCGCATTACTTCAGCCCGCGATGGAAGTACGCGGCACAAATGACATGTTCGCGGACCGGAGTCGTCCGGTTCGCACGACGCGCCTCTTGATCGCATACCTCAATAGCAAGATTACAGAGTGTCTCTTCGATGGGGCACTGCGATTTGGTATGATCGCCGCTGTTTGTGTGACCTTGACCCTCGAAACGGGGGGAGAGCGTTGTTGGGAGGGCATTGCACAAATTCGTGTGGGTGCCGGGGAGGTGACACGCACGGCCGGCCACTGAGTCAAGAAAATGAAGTTTGCGGGGAGAGGGCTCGCGAGGGCAGTATTCTGCGGTGTGCTCGCAGTTTCCTATCCGGCTTTCGCGGCACCATCATTTGTACAGGCAACGAAATATAATCTGAATATTTCGGAGTCGAACCTGGGCGCCGCCCTGTCGGCATTGTCGATGCAGACGGGAGTGTTGGTTCTATATCCCTACGAACTGACCCAAGTGCGCGATGTGCACCCCGTGGTCGGTTTGCACACGGTTCGTGAATCGCTCGACTCGCTGTTGGAAGGGACCGGCTTTTCCGGCAGCGTAACCCCCCAAGGGGTCGTGATCATCACGCGGAGCGTCCTCGCGGAGCCTGCGCCGAAGTTTTCTGCCGTCGACAACGGCAGGGCCACCGAGACGGTCACGGTCACTGGCTACCGCGCGTCTCTTGCTATGGCCGCCGCCGTAAAGCGCTCCAACACCAACTTCTCCGATTTGATTTTCGCGGAGGACACCGGCAAGTTTCCCGATCTCAATATTGCCGAATCGATCAATCGTGTTCCCGGCATTCAGCTCACTCGCGACGGGAATGGCGAAGGTGTGCAGGTTTCGATACGCGGTTTGGGGCCGAGCTTCACTAAGGTCGTGCTGAACGATATGCCGATCGCCGTCGCGTCGGACGGTCCGTTCGGGTTCGGCAACGCCAACCGCGAAGTCGACCTTGACATGTTTCCCACGGAACTGTTCACCAAAATCAGCGTCAGCAAGACGCCAACGGCGGACATGGTAGAGGGCGGCATCTCCGGAGTCGTCGATATGGAGAACGTCCGGCCGTTTGACAGGCCGGAAGAAGGCTTTCATCTCAATTACTCGGTGCTCGATCAGTATGCCGACTCAAACGGCAGCTTCAGCCCGCGCGGTACGCTCATCGCAAGCTACAACTGGGGCAACAAACTCGGTGTTCTCTTTGGCGTGAGCGTTCACCATTACATGTACCGAAATGACGGCTACGGCTCCGTGACTGAGGCACTCTCGGGCGTCGTCGATCAGGTGCCGGCTGGAAGCTGTCCAGACTGCAATACCATCGGCACCGGAAAAAACTTCCACTGGGCCACGGTCGTTCCGCCGGGCGTCAGTCCCGATCCATCTTTGGGTATCGGAGCCACGGGATCTGCCTACAATTATTCCGGCGGCATCCGCACGCCGGGAGGCACATCCGGTCTTTCCACGACGGATCTCAGCAATGCCATCATTGGCTATTTGCCGGCTGAAGCAAGCACGTGGGGCAAGAAGAACCGCCTCTCGAACCTGGTGGCGATCCAGTATCGTCCGATGGAGGACCTGCTGGTCAATCTCGACGTACTCTACGAATACTCCCAGCGAGCTTTCGAGAGTGCCGGAATGGACTGGTATGTTCGCAACAC